>ENA-ORTV01000476-ORTV01000476.1-human-gut-metagenome-genome-assembly--contig:-NODE-476-length-48687-cov-15.169148_pt1 | contig 48687 bp, 44 predicted proteins | sample MGYA00241915_ERZ509194 | MGnify/ENA primary metagenome ERZ509194 (study PRJEB26280, sample SAMEA2338810) | human gut metagenome | biome: human gut; feature: human-associated habitat; material: faeces... | reverse complement strand
TCTCCGCTGTCGCAAGATCCGGCTTTTCCTTAAATTCGATTACCTTTTTTGCAATCCCTTCTTCTGATTTGTCAAACCGAATATATCCATATCCGGTGCAAGGATACGTCGGCGTGATTCCCATCGTAACAAGAGATCCACCCTCAGCAACCTCAATTGCCTCTTTCAGTGTCTGCGTAAACGCTTCCTGCTTCTGAATATAGTGATCCGAAGGGAAAATGCACATAACACCATCCCCATATTTCTTGATAATCTCAAAAGCTGCATATCCAATACATGCTGCAGTATTTCTAGCCGCTGGTTCTCTCAAAATATGATCATTTTTCACACGTCCATCTGTAACAACTTCCATTTTCGAAGCCTGCGTTACATTCGTCACAATAAAAATATCCGATTTATCACAAACTGTTGCAACACGATCAATGGTTTCATTGATCATTAAATCTTTTCCACTTAAATTTAAAAGCTGCTTTGGCTCCGCCTGTCTTGATAACGGCCAGAAACGTGTTCCGCCACCGCCTGCCATAATCACTCCAAATGTTCTCATTTATCATTTCCCTCCCTAAATCTGATAAATTTTAAATACTTTTTGTTCTCCAATAATCCAATGTTTCACGAATTGTCTGTTCCAATGAAATCTCCGGTTTCCATCCGGTTGCTTCATATACCTTCGTTGTATCAGCCTCTATAATCGGCACATCTACCGGACGCAGCCTTTCTGGATCAACCTCCACTCTAATTTCAACTGACGAATGATCCAGAATACATTTTAAAATATCCTCTATTGCAATCGCATGCCCGCTTCCAATATTATACGTCTCTCCGGCACATCCCGATTTCATAAGAAGTGCGTAGGCACGAACCACATCCCGCACATCGGTAAAATCACGTTTTGCACTCAGATTTCCCACCTTCATAACGGGTTCTCTATTGCCCGCCTCAATCTCTGCTACCTGCTTGCAAAAATCCGCGACAACAAAAAGCGGCAACTGATTCGGTCCAATATGATTAAATGCACGAACCATCATAACATCCAGACCATATGCATCTGCATAAATTTTAGCAAGCATATTCTGACAGACTTTCGTTGCCGCATAAATATTTCCCGGACGCGGCACATTGCCTTCCTTAATCGGTGTCTCACCCGGTAAAATATGTCCATATTCTTCTCCTGAACCAATAAACAAAACACGAGGCTTATCTTCTAACTCTCGCAGGGCTTCTAGGATATTCACCCCACCCTTCACATTTACATCAACGGTAAGAGCTGGATTCTTCCATGATACAGAAACAGAACTCTGCGCCGCTAAATGATAAATATAATCTGGACGAATCTCTCGAAACAATGCAACAATTGATTCCTTTTGTAAAATATCCAGATCACACACCTGAATGCTGTCCATATCGACACCATCTACTTTTACCTGCTCCCTCGGCATCTTGGTCACTACAACATCCTGCCCCAAGTCATTCTTTAAATGTCTCACCAGATACGCGCCGACAAAGCCAGCTCCACCTATAATTAAAGACTTCATTTTTTCTCCTTTTAGCCGAAAAGGGATATTTCATCTCTGAAATATCCCTTGCTTTCTATCATATAATCTTATTCTATTCCTTCAACATCTTCTCTGTCTTAGCAATCTTAAGATCATGTTCAGCCATAATTCTTACAAGGTCTTCATAACTTGTCTTCTGTGGATTCCATCCCAGTTTCGTCTTTGCCTTTGTAGGATCTCCCCAGAGATCAACGACATCTGTAGGGCGATAGAAATCCGGGCTGACAGCGACAACCACTTTCCCAGTTGCCTTATCAATTCCCTTCTCATCGATGCCCTGGCCCTGCCACTCAACATCAATGTCAACATGCTTAAATGCCAGTGTAGCAAATTCTCTTACCGTATGCTGTACACCAGTAGCAATTACATAATCATCTGGCTCTTCCTGCTGAAGAATTAACCACATACATTCCACATAATCCTTTGCATATCCCCAGTCTCGCTTAGAATCAAGATTTCCAAGATATAAACACTCCTGAAGTCCCTGCGAAATACGAGCTGCTGCAAGTGTAATCTTTCTAGTAACAAAAGTCTCTCCACGGCGCTCAGATTCATGATTGAAAAGAATACCATTTGCGGCAAACTGACCATATGCATCACGATACTCTCTCATCATCCAGAAACCATACTGTTTTGCAACAGCGTATGGGCTGAATGGATGGAACGGAGTATTCTCATTCTGGGGTACTTCCTCCACCTGTCCATACAGTTCCGAAGTCGAAGCCTGATAAATGCGTGTCTTCTTATCAAGTCCAAGCTGATGAACCGCATCCAGAATACGAAGGACGCCAAGTGCATCCACATCACCGGTATATATCGGCACATCAAAAGAATTTCCTACATGTGACTGTGCCGCAAGGTTGTAAATCTCATCCGGCTGCACTTCATTAATAATGCGGACAATGCTATTTCCGTCTGAAAGATCTCCGTCATGAATCTTAATCTTATTCGCTGCAAGCAAATGATCAATTCTCTGTGTATTCGAGATGGAAATACGACGGGTAATTCCATGTACCTCATATCCCTTCTCTAAAAGGAACTCTGCTAAATAACTTCCATCCTGACCGGTGATTCCGGTAATCAGTGCTTTTTTCATATTGTTTTCTCCTTGTAAATATGTCAAACTTATACAAATTCTCTATTAAACATTTAAATTAAAGCTATTTTAGTATAGCATACTTGCAAAAAATATCAAGAAATTTACATTCACTATCAAACTTTTGTTTCACTAAAACATACTCTTTTTCTAATTTTCAACTCCAACATTCCTATTACTGGTAATTTCTTTATATTCAAGATATATACTGATAAGTTGAAAGAGTCCCTTCAATTGTCAAATTTTTCCCATTATCAAGTTATGGATAATATTAATAACATCAACATTTTCAAATATATGACATATATAGTTATCGCCATCGTTCTATGTTATACTCTTTCGTACATATAGCATCAAATTTTATTCCTATCTTCTCTATAGTTTTCTTATATATTTCAATATCTTCATCTCTTCCTTCTAATTCAGGAGAAACTAAGCAAAGCTTATATCCTAATTTTTTTAATTCTTCAGCCTCTGTTTTTCCAATTGGAATTTTACTAAAGCAATCTACCCAAATCCATTCTACTTTTCCAGCCATATTTCTTGGTGTGTCAAGCCCCTCTACTTCTGATACTCTTAACGCAATATTCTTTTCACCCTGATTACTCAGTAACCAAATCATTGGAAAAGAAGAATCTAGAAAAAAATAAGATTTCACATCATATTTTGGAAGCATTTCCAATATTTTCAATTCAATCCTTTCACTTTTGACATTTAATATCATCGTTCCATGATGATAATTTTTCAGGTATTCCTCAAAATCTTCACCTGGTTCAAATGGGTTATGTTGTATGTAAATTCGACCATTCAAATCATCTCGCAAATCTAATTCTACTCCATATTCTTTTGGAAGTTTTTTCAATTCTTCAACCGTGTTAATTCTATGTGCTATGAACTCCATAATAAAATCCTCCTACTTAATTCCTGCTTTTTTTAATTTTACACTAAAGTCCAACGTTCTCTTAATGAATTTCCATTTTGCTTTTATGCTCCCATTATTCCAATGAGACTCTCCATGCACCCTTTCCGGAAAAAGCACATCAAATCTTTCTATTTTTAGACCTGCTTTCTGAGCCATATATAATGCATATAAATCAAGTGCAAAATCCTTCGGTGGTTTTTTCCAGCTTTCAAAAAATTCTTTACTAAATACATTAGGCTGCGCATTTACATCATATAACTTCACCCCCATATACATAGTTTCAAACAAACTCATACCACTTGTGAAAAACTGGTCAAAAGCAGGTCTTCCTTTTCGATTTCCTTTCACATATAATTGCTTATCATTTCCATTCTTTTCAATAATTTCCAGTGCCTTCATTAAATCCGCAGGATCTGTCTGCATATCAGCATGTGTCCAGCCAATAAACTCGCCTTTACATACTTTCAATCCCTGTATAATTCCATAACCATATCCTTGATTCACTTCAACTTTAGTTGTTCTAGCAAAAGAATACTTTGGTAATAATTTTTCAATTATAGCAGCAGAATCATCCGTAGATCCATTATCTACCAAAACCACCTCTACATCATCTCTTTTTATTACATCTGCAAATCTATTTAAAATAAGAGGAATATTTTCAGATTCATTGTAGCACGGAACAACAATTGATAATTTCATTATTTTTCATCCTTTCTAAACACCAAAAATTTTTGTCCCAAAAAATTCATAACTGTGCTGGTACCTGTTGCACACAAAAATGCAAATACTGTACTAGGAATAATCCAGATTACAAACTTATTTACTCCGGTATTGACTAATGCAGAACAAGCATACAAAATAATATATTTATAAATCTCAGCCACTTTAAATTTTTTACTTTCAAAAGTCCATAATTTATTAATTATAAATCCAACAAAAGCTCCCAAAATATAAGAAATTGCTTTAGCGACAGAAAAATCTATATATGCCTTTAATATTGCATAAAACAGCGCATCAACAACAACTGCACTTCCGCCGCCTACTAAAAATTTCAAAATTTCTTTTATCTCGAATTTACTTTTTATCCATTCCACCATCAATATACTCCATTACTCTTTCATCCATTGTATCTTTATAACTTTCTAAAAATAACATGCCCCTCATTCCAACATTAACAGCTCCGTCAATATCCTTTTTTTGACTATCTCCTATCATTAAAATTTCTTCCGGATTACAATGCAATTTTTGAATTATTCGTGAAAAAGCTATACTAGAAGGTTTTTCAGCCCCCACTTCCTCACTTGTGACAATCGCATCTATATATTCTGTAATACATAATTTTTTAATTTTTCTATGCTGAATATGTGCTGTTAGATCTGTAAGGATTCCAATTTCAATTTTTCTATGCTTTAATTGTTTCATCAAAGGCATAACATACTTAAAAGGTGTCATTTTTTCAAGCATTGCTCTCCAATAAATGTCATATAACTCTAATGCATACTCTACGGGAGATTGATTTATTTTTTCAAGAAAAATCTGCATATATAACATCCTATTATGTGATGCTCCCGTGTTTCCAAGCAATTTTTTCACTTCAACTTTTGCAAGTTCAAAATTCTTTCTAAAATCAACTTTATTCAACCCATATTTATCACATACATATTCTTCTAATTGCTTCATTGCTACTATGTGGCATTCATCATAATTATAAATCGTATTATCCAAATCGAAAACAACAGCCTTAATCATTACGGAACTCCTTGCATTTTATTACTAATCAACAACAATAAAAATAATATTATCATACCATCTTTCGCATTCACATCCGAATTCAAATTTTCGCAAGTAATTTCTTCCAACTGCGGAATTACTCTCTCCGCTATCTCTTCTATCGGAAGTGAAATTTCTTCCATATTATCAGCATCTAATGTTACATATTGATTTTTTAAATCTTCAGAATAGTCATATTCCACGGTAATTCCATACCCTCTTAATTCATTTACCAGCGGTTCTATATCAACCGCTGCACTTAACATAAGGCGAACACTGATCTTTACATCATAATTTTCCACCATGCAATCAGTGAGATTCTTATCATAATATTTCACAATCAAATCAGCATAATTCTTCTGTGGATAAATAAACTTTTGTGCATCAGGCATCCTTTCCTCTATAGATTTTAATACCGCTTCTTTAGAATGTCCTCTTTTAGTTGTGTCTCTTTGAATTTTCCAATAACGTCGCAATGTTTCATCCGCATCCATATAAATCTTCAAATCCAAAAGTTTTCTTGTCTGAGGAAGATATAGTGCATGCAGACCACATAAAATCACATAATCCTTCGATGAAATTCTTTTAGGACTTGTAAATTTTCCAGTACTGTGGTCATAATCTACTCTTCTAACAGCACTTCCAGATCGAAGATCTGAAAGATCTTTTGCCTGTCGATATAAATAATTCGCCTTTGGATTTAAAGCAGTGTATTCTTCCCAAAAACGATTTCCCCGTTCCCATCTATGGTCTCCATCGCCTTCAATATAAAGCAAATTAGAATATCCCAGACCTTTTTCGACAATATCAATAAACGTGGATTTTCCTGCTCCGCTATCTCCCGCAATTCCAATAGTAAACGGAATATTTTTTCTTTTATAAAAACTATTACTAGCTACCCCAAACTGATACATTGAAATTATTAAATAAATCAATATCCCTGATAAAATTGTAAATGTACCATTTGAAATAACCGAATTATTATATTTTATCCACTCTAAACTTTTCTTACATAAATAAAGATCCACCGCTTCTCTATTATGTAAGAAAATAAAATATATTAAATATATAACATTCAATACCGCATAAATAGCTATATTCTTGTACTTTTCCTTATTAATTGCTGCAAAAAATAATGCTATAAACGGAACAATCCAAACATACCACCCTGGCATAGGCGGACAAAAAGCCAAAAATACCGCAAACACGATACCACAGAGATTAAAAAACAATTCTCTATTCATATAATTAATTTTAAATGTAAGCAGATAAATAAATAAAACAGCTATAATAGGAATATACAATTGTACCGTATCAAAATTAAATGCCACCTTAGTTAATACCATCTGCTCTTTATTGAATAATACCATTTGTCTAAATCCTTCTGACCAAATTGGTAAAATTACAATCCCCATTGCTAGAATGACACCAATTACATATTCACAAGCCTTTCTTATACTATCTCTTTTTTGTAAATAAAAGAAAATAATCGGAATAACCGCTAATATATGTAACTTACATAAAAGCGCAATAACCGTAAATATTCCCCCAAATATATATCTATACTTCACCGATTTCTTTGAAATCAGAAATGCTAATGCAATTATCAAAAAGACCATAGGTATAAGATCCAATTGTCCATGCATATAAACAGAATACAATACAATAGGTGAACCATAATAAAAAACCCCAATATATCTTCTTTTTTCCGGGAAAAATCGAACTAATATCTTTAATCCAATTAAATCAAGAAGACAACTAGGAAGTTTAAAACAGAAATTAATCATAAAAACATTTTTTATTCCTAGCGTCTTAATAATAAACATTCCAGCACTTTCCACAAAAAGCATCACTGGAGGGTAAGGAAAAGCATTTATTATACCTTTTTCATAAAATCGTTGATATACATTTCCACCAGTTAAAACAAAATCTTTTACAAAAGGAATAAATAATTTATTCTGATAATCAGATGAAAAAAGTCCCATCAGAATAACCTTTACTATTAAAACTGCAATTATAAACAAATAATATTTTGAATGTACTTTGTTTTTATCGTTCGTTCTCATGCCTTTAATTTCCCGGAATAAATCCCTGACTATCTGTAAATTCTTTCCAATATCTGATGGTTGCCTGATATTCTTCATAATCCTTTGGGGTTCCCCAACCAATATATCTTTCAATTTCAAATACCCTTGCATCCATACCTAATTCAAGGCAATGCTTCATAACTTGATCCACATAAAATTCATTATTAATTCTATCATTTTCTGCAATCATTTTTTCCGAAGCCCGGATAAAATCTTTTCCATGTTTAAACCAAAAGGTTGCAACAATTGCATGGTCTTCCATTGGTGTATCTGAAATGGCTTTTTTTATGGAAATATCAGAAATTTTACCTGTTTCCTCATTATCCACGATCATCCAGCCATATGCATCTGGATTCTTTAAAACTGCCTGATTATGTCTATAAGTAAATGCCAAAACATCACATTCCTGCGTCATCTTTTCAAATTTTTCCTGATTAATCACCATTCCATTATCACAGCCTGCAATAAGTAATTCCTCTTCAGAATTAATACTATCTTTAGCAAGTAAACATGTACAGGCTTGTCCCTCTGTTAACTTATCAATCGTAATAAATTTTGCATCGGGAAAATGTTCTTTAATGGCACCTTCCACGCCATTATCCTTATGAAAATTTCGATCAATATATGTAACATTACTACCATCTGCTTTCACTCCAGGCAAATCCATCGTCGCACATACAACCATAGGATACTCTTTCCCCGTCTTACGATCAATAGTTGGTATGGATGGCTTACTGATCTTATATCCTTCATCTGCAAATCTTTGTCCAGCTCCTGCCATTGGGATTATTATATTCATACTTAAAACCTCCTTGTACATTCTGTCCAAAACAAATAATCGGCCATATCTTCTGGCGTCCCCCATTGGCAAAACTTATCTACATTTGTTGGAACCCAAACTTTCTTTCCGTCTTTTACCATATAATTATATGGAAGACTAGCATAAAATTCTCCATTAAGAGTTTCATTTTCATCGACAAGCATCTGACAATATTTTTTTAAGGTTGCACCATCTTTGAAGTAATACACCCCCGGTGAATGTTTTGCCTTTGTTTTATCCTTTTCGAAAGAATACTTTTCTTTGATTTGTATCAAATTATCTTCTTCATCTGTGAGGCACGAAGCATAATAATTCTTCTCTATTAAAAGATGCGGATGAAAACCAGTATAGCATGGTACAGCTCCATCACATGCTCTTTTTTTAACATCAAGCACAAATTTTTTATAATCCCAAATCATGTAAAAATCACAATAATTAATTATACACGGCTCATCATCCTCAATTCTTGCTGCTGCACGAAGGACATCATAAACAGGGCCTTTTTTCACCCAGTCATGTATTGCAAAAATGTCTGCTGTTGGTGCAATTTTTAATAATTGATCTCTCATATCTGGTATTTCATCCAAATGTTCCTGTCTGCACACAAAAAGAATATTCTTTTCTTCTGGATACATTCCTTCAATGATCCATTGAATAATTGGTTTATTTTGTACTTTTATAAAAGGCTTCAAATCTTTATATCCGGCAGCGACAAATCTTGAGCCATATCCGGTCATTGGTATAATAATCTTCATAATACATAGCCTCCTGTTTTACTTTAAACTTTTTCTGTATTTCTCAGCATCCCAATTTAACAAAAAATTTTTTTCTTTTTCTGACAGGAAATTACATTCTACATTTCTATTTAACATTATCACTTGTGCACTAAAACTTAATACACTCTGAATTTCTAACGCCTTCTTTACCGACTCCGCGTGGATATAAAGATTATTTTTATATGAAACAATCACAGGATACCCATTTTCTTCCACAAAAGAATTGAATCTTTCCTCATCGATTTTTTCCGATGTTTCTGCATACATCTTTTTACCAAGAAAAACTACACAGTCTGGACAGAAAAAATGGTTCCATATCCCTTTTAAGTTATGATATGTATCTATAACATTTTTATCTGTCACCAACCACTCAATTCCATCACTATACAACTGGGCTATATCCATCATCTCATGATATGCAGACATATTAATATTTAGGAATTTTTCAATTTTTTGGGTAACAGCTTCTGTAAGTCTAATTACTTCATCCGCAGTATCTGCGCTTACAAGTAAACCATGATTCATCAAAAATACAAATTTAGGCTCATAATCATATTTTTCTTTGTATTTTTTATACTCTTTAAAATATTTTTTAGCTAATTTCACTCCTGGAGTTGCATAAGGAACCACTAATGCGTCCGGAAAAAGTTCTAAAATTATATTTTCTCCATTTTTTCTACATGTAATTGCATTTACCACGATAGAATGCGTATGTAATGAATATCTTCCCGATATAGAATGTAAAAAAGTTTCTATAGAAGGTCTTTCTCCCTCAATAAATGCTTCTTCCAAAATTTTTTTTGATTCTTCTTCTGTCATTTCTTCAAGATTTTCACATTGTAGAAATGCATCTCTAATCACCTTCGGATTTACAATTGCATACCCTACTTTTTCATTTACATCAGCTAACTGATATCCAGAAGCTTTTATAACCATTTTTTCATCTGTAATTTTATAAGCAGAATTTCCTCCACCTGCTTGTACAAGATCTTCACGCATTCCTGCATATTTTGACATTTTCAAAAAATTATTCATATTATTTTTTATCCATTCTGTTCACTTTATTACTATTTATCAATTAACATTTTGCAAATTATTCCATCATTTTATATTTATTTCAACATCTTCATACCCCATATTTTGCTGATAAAACCATGACACCCCTTCTTGTATTAAGGAAATTCTTACAATATATTTTCCTTTTTCTTTCGGATAAGATATAAATATCTCTCTTTCCATCTCCTCTCCTGGCTGAACTGATTTTAAAAGATTGTAACGTTCCCCTTCCTGAATCACTTTACCATTTTGAAAAACTTGATAAGAAATTTTAACCGCACCGTTTCCTTCAGAATTCCCAATATTGCTCCATATTTGATTACCATTATTTTTAATATAAATATTTGCAATTGCGTATGGTGTCACAAATTTTTCTGGCATTTTCGAAAACTTATCATAATCATATGACAATACCTCAAATTTGCAATCATAATTTTCAATAGTTTGGACATCATCTGAAATTTCTACAGGATTATAAAAATAATTTTCTTTTAAGATATCTCCTCCCCAATTATATAAATATACATATGACATCAAAATAGAAAAAATCAAAAAAACTCCCAATCCCATTTGCACTCTTTGTGTAATATTTATTTTTTGATTTTCTAGCTTATTGTTTTTCTCTTCTTCAATTGTAATAAACTGGTCATTATACTGCAAAACCATAAATGGCAACAAAAAATACAAAACAGATATTCCTTTCAAATATCCCGTCCAATGGCATAATACAGTATCTCCAAATGATGACACCAAAATAATATATGGAATTAATCCCCAATAAATACATCGTTTCTTTCCCATTCTAACCGCTGCAATCAAACTCCACACTACAACAACAAGATAAAAAGAAAGTCCTACTACTTGTACATAATTATTGGTAGATAGTGCATTGATTAAATTTTGAATCCATCCAACTAAATATATCTTTGTAATGCCACTTGCCTGTTTATATGGCATTATGCCAAAGTGCAAACCTACATACAAATACCAGATAAGGAAAAAAATTCCTGGCATTGCCATTATAAAAAAATTTTTAAAATATATTTTCCCATCATATACAAATAGAATTTTTTTAAATTTATTCGAAATAAAAATAATAAATATACAAAATGCAATTAATACATATCCCTCTCTTGATAAACATGTCATCGTCATTAATATTGCATACCATATATATTTATGTTCCAGCAAAAAAATAAATGCCATAATAAACAAAGCATCTGCGGCTGCATCTGGTAATCCACATCTAATTGTTACCATCACACCACATGATAATACCCATGGAATAGCCCAAGTAAAAGTTCTATTTATTTTTTTTAAATATTTTATTGCACAAAAAAAGCCAAGTAACACTATTAATAAATTTGTCATTGTATAAACTAATACTGATACCTGTTTTTTCAGAAGGCACATTGAAATAATTTTTGCTATCAAAGGCAGCCCAATTCTTTGCCATCTATACGATGGTGAATCAACATTATTTGAATATCCCTTTGTTCCTAATAAATCATTTGAAATATAATAGTAAAATTGTCCATCCCAACCACTTCCATCATTATATTTAAACAATGGTTCTGTTTTATCATACTGAGATATTTTTTCAGGCATACCAAACATTTTTGAAGGTAAGAACAACCAATTATAATTCCCCCCCAATGATTTTCCAACCCATAAACTTATGTTACATATTATATATATTCCAACAATTGCAGTAACTATATACGAAATATAGTGTCTTGTTTTTTTGTCATTTTTTATATTACGTTCCAAAATTATTTTTCTATTCCTTTCTATCACTATCGTAGTCCTATGTCGTTAAAAATTTAGTTTTTCAAAATTCTAATTATCCAAATTACTAGATTTGATGTTTTCGTATTTAGGCATGTAAAGTTATTTTAAAACTTCAAAATCTGAGGCTTTGAATATTCTTGCGTCAAGAAACCATGATTCCGGTGTAGCAAAAACCAACATTCCGAACACGGAAACCACCTTTGATTAGGTCAATCTCCTTCAGTAATAAATCTTACAACATCAAAAACACGTTTATCAAAAATTGCAATCATTATTTCGATAAGAATGGTGTTAAGTATATCCGTATCCTATCAAAACCTAATAAATGGCACGAAAATGCCTGCCCATTCTGCCATAAATCATGCCCTGTTTATGATAAACATTCCAGCAGACCAACTACCTGAGGAGGTCTTAACTAGAGAGGTGTCCTAATTGAAGTTAAATGCCAGACACACCGTATCATTTGTCTTGAACATGGAGTATGTGTTGCAGATGTTCCATGGGCTTATCCAGACAGTAGATCTATCACCCCTATTTTTCTATTTATATAATTTTATTTATTTTATCTAATCTATCTATAATTTTATCTGCTGCTGCATCCCAAGTCCATTTTTTTCTCACTTCTTCAGCAGCATATAAACCTTTATTTTTTGCTTCATTTTGATGTTCATAAACATATCTCATAAGATAAATTAAATGTTCTTCACTTGGATTTGCCCACTTAAATCCATCATAATACGGACATTTTGCCCTCGCATCAAGCAAATATTCAACATCAATGGGATACCCGTTTTTTTCATTATAAAAATCCACCTGAGAACTCCAATTAGTTGCAATGACAGGCAATCCACAAGCCATAGCCTCTAATATTGGCATTCCCCATCCCTCTCCTCTTGTTGGAATCACAAAACAATCTGCTGAACGATATAATGTAGGCATCTCATAATCCGCAAATTTTGTATTATATAAAAATATAATTTCTGGGCCATTTTTAGGTAGATTTAATTTTCTTATTTCTTCATCAATATTTATTCCACCGTCATTATTTATAACTTTGCAAATTAATACAACATTATCCGTTTTTTTAAATGCTTTTGAAAACCCTTTTAATAAAATTTCAGGAGCTTTTCTTTCTCCCCATTCAAAAACAGATAAAAATGTATACTTATCATGATTTTTATAAGAAACAATATTTGGACTATAATAACTTGGATCTATGCCTAATGGAATAACATGAATTGGTACTTTCACTCCACTATCTCTAAAAGTTTCCTCATTAAAATGAGATGGTACCCAAACCTCCTCCATCATATTACACTGTTTTACCCATTCTTTTGGTATTCCTGTTGTCTCAAGCATCGTGTAGCCAATCTTATATTTTCCATCATTTCTATAAAACACATCACCTTGACCATATACTACTTGCGGAATACTTTTGTCAAATTTTCTCTGCCTAATTATGTTAGCTATATAATTATCTCCACTTTCAGGTTCTTCTACTGGAAATGGTGTTCCTTTTCCATATACATATTTATACCTTACATCTACATTTTTTCGATCAAGTGCAAGCATTAAATTTTTTGCTGAAACAGCATATCCTGATGGAAAATTCATTATTGAATTCCATGCCATACGTTTTGTATAACGATTTTCCAAATCATTTTTCCAAATATTTTTAAAAGTCTTTTGTGATTTTAAAAACATTTCAGAAAAATTTACATCATTTACATTTGTAGATACATTTTGATAATGAATAAGTGTAACTTTTCCGCAGCATACCACATTATATCCACACTTTTTTACTTGTAAACAATAATCCGTATCTTCAAAATAAGAGAAAAACTTTGTATTTAATCCTCCTATTTTGTCAACAATTTCTCTTTTTATATATGCACATGCAAATACCACTCCCTGTACCTTTCGATCTTCTGCATATTGACCTATGTCCTTTTGTCCTCCCCCAATTTGCTGCCCCCAAAAAGTTTCTGGATAAATATATGTACCTGCGTGCAAAAATTCTCCATTTTCATTTATAAGTCGACATCCTACAACTCCATTTTTTTCATCTTCATAAGCTGTTTCTTGTAATTGTTGCAACCAATTCATCTGTGTTATAATAATATCATTATTCAATAAAACAATATCGCCTGACTTAATTTGATCAATTGCGACATTATTTCCCCTTACAAATCCAAGGTTTTCGCCATTTTGAATCAAGGTAATCCATTTAATTGCTTCTAAATATTGTATTGTATCTCTTTCGCTTCCATTATCAACCACATATACATCTACATTTTGTTCATCAATAACACTGTCTTTCAAAGAATCTAAACATTTTTTTGTATAATCAAGTCCATTCCATGTCAATATAATAATTGATACCTTTCTCATATCGTTATATTACCTACTTTCTTTTTCGTTTTCAAGTTCTTTTACTCTTTTCTGCAACTGAATAATTTCCTTATTCATTTCTCCTAAAACATTATTGACCTGATTAATATACCTAGTTAACAATGCATTAATTTCCGTCTGTTGAAGTGCTACGTCATTCATATACCAACGTACTGTCTTTCTAACTAATTTCATAATAAAACTCTTTAATCGAGGAAATCTACCAATTACATTAATTGGTTTATTAATCTCTAATTTATAATTTTCATTAATTCTCGTTGCATTTTCTATTAATTCATCATAACTTTTTTTTACCAAATATCTTTGTCCACTATTTTCTATTCCATTTGTATCTTTCAAATTGATATAATTATTTACATTTTCCATAACGGATTCCACATCAGCATTTTTTCCTGAACCAATGATAAATTTTACCATATCATCCTCCATACATCAACGTCTTCGTATTTTCTTTCTTATCACTATATTTTATTTGTAGCATTTTCATATTTTTATTTCAATCACAATATACATATCAACAATTTATCTGTTGCGTTTTCTGAACAATTAACTTTCAATTCATTAATTTCTCTATCATTCTCTTCAATTTTCCAATAAAATATCATATCATTTTCTTCAATTTTTTCTTTTATCTCTTTATCCTTCCATTGAACAGAAATTTCTATAGGTTCTTCTATATTTTTGTGTATAAGCACCTTTATTTGTTTCAAAAATGTATATATAATTGCATTTTTTCTCTCATATATATGTCCCATTATAATTTTTTCATTATAAATTGTTCCTCGTTTATCAGACCATCCTTCTATAAACAATACACCTTTTTCCCTCTCCATCGCTTGTAAAATATATGGATTTTCTTTTTTTTTGTTTGTTTCTATTTCTTTTACTTTTCTCGCCGGAATTCCAGCATAAATAGCATTTGCCGGAATATTAGTATTCGGCACCACTACTGCTCCTGATGCTACGACCGCATTATCACCAATCGTACAAGGTCCTAAAATAGTACAACCTGACGCAAGCCAAACTCCTTTTCCAATCGTAATATTACACCCCTGTTTAATTTCTGCATCTCTACGCGGCAATCCTTCCAAATGCATATCATGACTTCCAGCTAAAATATTTACATTCGATCCAGCAAATGTATAATCACCAACAAAAATTTCACCCGAATTTGTATTAAAAAAACATGGAAATACAGCTGCTCTAGGCGATATATGCAATTTTTCACGTTCTCCCCAAATAGTCGGATGTATACTTAATTGAATATTCAACTGTTCTAACCATTCATTATTTGCAAGTATCTTTTCAAACGCCTGTGGGATTTTTACGCGCTCTAAATCTTCACATTTTTCCTTAGTCCCCGTAATTTCTCTTTTCAAATTTTCAATTTCAGATGTTACAAAATCATAATCTTTTCTAAACTGTTCTCTTTCATGTATTAGTTCATCTTGTTGTATTTTTATTTTTTCTTTTATGATTTTCTCATCAGAAACAATCTTCTGTTGTGTATTATTTAATTCTCTTTCCAATATTTCCATTCTTAAAGGAAGACCTTTAAGGAAATCTAGGATTTGAAGTGCTTTTCCAACAAACGGAATTCGATAAATTTTTCGCATATTTTTTCCTTCAATCAATTATCCAATTATGTGGCACGCTCACAATTCCTACTTCACTTACATTATTTTTTATGGTAATCAAACAAACTTCTCGCCAAAAATCATAATTAAACCCATCAGGTTTATGAAATGCTAAATCCATTGTATAATTTCCCGCTATAACTGGCAATCTTTCTATATTTAAGCGAATTTTTCCCCTTGTATTTAACTTTGTAGGTTCAGAATAATCAATCAATGTATTTGAACCATATATATATGTCTGGTCATCTCGATATATAGCCACCCCTATTACTGCATCATCAACTATTTTATTCGCCTTATACTCTATAAGAATGGAAAAAGGTTGTGTATTATAAAACTCATTTTGTTCCTTGCCATCTACGTCAACAACCCTAACGCTTTCCATAATTACTTCTTTACTTCCCCATCTCTTTTTATTTTCTACAGTTTCTTTTTTCTTTTCCTTTTCAACTTTTTCTATTTCTAATTCTCTTTTTTTATCTCCTTCTACCTTTTTCATGTTACAACCAGCAGCCTTTTCACTCATATATTCCATATAATGCGGATCAACAATTCTAGGTTTTCCTTCTTCTTTTATAAGCCCATCATGAATCCATATACTTCTATTGCATATTTGTTCAATCTGTGACATTGAGTGAGAAACAATAACTATTGTTGTTCCATGCGATTTAATTTCTCTTAATTTATTAAAGCACTTCGCTTGAAACGCAGCATCTCCAACCGCTAATATTTCATCAATCAATAATATGTCCGCATCTACATTAATTGCAACCGAAAAAGCTAATCGCATATACATTCCCGATGAATAAGTACGGACAGGATTATCAATAAACTCCTCCAATTCGGAAAATGCTATGATATCATCCAGCCTTGCATCAATCTCTTTTTTCGTTAGTCCAAAAATAGACGCATTTGTATAAATATTATCCCGACCACTCATATCCGGATGAAAGCCCGCCCCAAGTTCAATCAAACTGGAAACACGACCTTTCATTTCAATTGTACCACTATCCGGATACATAATTTTCGTCAAAAGTTTCAATGTCGTACTTTTTCCACATCCATTATGTCCGATCAACCCAACTGCTTCACCCTTTTTCACTTCAAAACTGATGCCATTGAGTACATTACGTTCTTCGTATTTTCTTCGATTTCGAAAAAGTGTCTTTTCTTTTAATGTATGGCCTTTATCCAAATAAACCTTAAATTTTTTTGTAATATTTTTTACTTCAATTGCATTCTCTGGTTTCATTATAATTCCTCTACAAAATGTTTCTGTAACCGTTCAAAAACAATCCACCCAATTACTAAAGCTACGATTCCTATCACGATAGCTGATAACAGATTCTCTAATTCAGGCACCTTCGCATAATACAAAATATCACGATATGCAATAATTACATATGACATAGGGTTAAGTGAAAATACCCAACGTACTTTCTCTGGAACCATATCATAAGAATACATAACAGGTGTAAGGAACTGCCATGCCATAGTAAGAATTCCAAGTACATATTCCAGATCCCGCAAATATACAGTTAATGCACACATGATCATTGTAAGCCCCAATGCCAAAACATATTCTACAATCATTACAATTGGCAGACATAACAATGCCGTCGGTTTCAATGGATACCTAGCAGCAATAAGCACAATAAAAATAACTATAAAACTAAGAAGCATATTAATAAACTGACTTGTCACATATGAAATTGGTAGCACTTCACGTGGAAAATATATCTTTTTTACCATATCCTGCTGTGCCATAATGCAGCTTGCGCCTCCCGCCAAAGATGTGCTGAAGAAAATCCACGGAATAAGTGCAACAAATAAAAACAAGTAGTAATCCTTAATTCCAGCCCTCATTATCGTAGAAAAAACCATCGTATAAACAATCAACTGAAACAACGGATTAAGAAATGTCCATAAAAAACCTAATGCAGATCCTTTATACCGTCCCTTTAAATCCCTTTTCACAAGAGAAACTATCATTTCTCTATATGCATATATTTCCTTTATTCGTTCTATCATGACATACTTCCTTTTAGTTATACTTCATTTGTCTAATCATTTCAATCACTTGCTGTGCAGAGTCTTCCCAACGAAATTTTTTTGCACGTTCAATTCCCTTTTCACTTAACACCCCTTGCATCTTCTTATCCTCTGCCAAATATAACATCGCCTCTGCAATCTGATCTACATTCATGGGGTCCACCAATATTCCTGCGTCTCCTACCACTTCCGGAAGTGAAGCTACATTTGAAGTAATTACTGGAGCACCACTTGCCATTGCTTCTAATGGTGGCAACCCAAATCCCTCATATAAAGATGGATACACAAAGGCAACTGCACCTCGCATCAATTTTGAAATATCTTCCAAATCTATGTATCCCAAAAATTTCACCTCATTATTTAAGTGTAACTTATTTACTTCCTCAAAAATTTCATCATAAAGCCATCCTTTTTTTCCCGCAAGAACCAATTCTGGAATGTTTTCTCCTTTTCCCTGCATTTTTCCATATGCCTGTATCAATCGTTTTAAATTTTTGCGTGGTTCTATTGTCCCCTGGTAAAAGAAATAATCTTGGGCTAATCCATATTTTTTTTTCACATTTTCTATTTCACTCTGTGTATGATCGCTATGATAGTATTTGGTATCAATGCCTAAAGATATCACATGTATCTTTTCCTCGTTCACTCCCATATATTTAATTATTTCGCTTTTACTAAATTGCGAAATTGTAATAATTCTGTCTGCATTTTGACATGTTCTCTCCAATGCAGCATCCAAAGATACTTTTGTTTCTTTCCGAATGGTCTCCGGGAATGCTTTATATGCCATATCATGTACAAATGCAACCGTCTTTCCTTTTACCCCTGGTGGAATAATATAGTTAAAAAACAGTGTAATATCCATCTCATTTCCAAAAAACAGCCAATACGGGATCGGTATTTTATTCCAAATGCGTGCATAAATTCCTCCATGAAACCAAGGAATTTTCTTTATATATATGCCATTTTTCTTGTATATATCTACTAAACACTGCCGTTTATGATTTCCTCCCATAGTGAAGCAATTCAATTGAATCTGATCTTGCTTTTGTTTTTTCAAATTACATATAACGTTATGTGCCAGCCAGCCAATACCTGTTTTTTGTTCTTCAAAAAAGACTTGTCCGTCAATTGCAATTTTCACCTAATGCACTCCTATAAACACCCATTAATATTTCTGCAGACTTTTTCCACGTAAACTTTGCAGCTCTCTTTTGTCCTGCTTTTTTCAATTTTTCACGCAATTCTTCATTATCCATCATTTGTTCCATCGCATCAGACAATTCTTCAATATCTTCCGGATCAATCAATATTCCCGCATCTCCTACCACTTCCGGAAGTGATGTTGTTTTTGAAGTGATAACAGGCGTTCCACAAGCCATTGCTTCTAATGGTGGCATACCAAATCCTTCATAAAGTGATGGAAATACAAATGCTATCGCACCACTCATAAGTAACGGACTGTCTTTCTGTTCTACATATCCAGTAAAAATTACTTTTTCTTTCAGATGGCATGTATCTACCATTTGAAAGATACTATCATAATACCAGCCTTTTCCTCCTGCCAGCACCAATTGTGGTACATTCTGACGTCTGTTCACCAGTTCTGCATACGCTTTTATTAATCTTTCCAGATTTTTACGAGGCTCAATTGTGCCTAAATACAAAAAATATTTTTCATCTACATGATATTTGTTTTTAACTTCTTCTATTTTTTCTGCCGGATAGCCTATGCGAAACTCTTCATGGTTCACAGCACATGGTACAACTGTAATTTTCTGTGAATTCACTCCAAGATATTTAATAATCTCTTGTTTGCTGAATTCAGAATCCGTAATAATGTGATCTGCATGTTTACAAGACTTTTTCAAACTTAATTTTAACCAATCCCTTGTTTTTCGATTTACAGTTTCCGGACAAGCCTTGTATCCCATATCATGAATAATGGTAATTTTTCTGCCTCTTACTCCGGGCGGAACAACAAAATTAAAAAACTGTGTAATATCTGGTTCTTCACGAAAGAAAATTCTATGTGGGATGGGAATAAAATTCCAAAGTAATCTATAAATCACGTTTCTAAACCACTTACAGGTCTCTACCTTGCACCCCGCACTTTCATAAACATGCAAATTTTGCAGTTGTTCCTGTGAATATCCTTTTGAAAAGCATTGGATCACGCATTCATTCTCTGGATATTTTGCCAATTCCATAATTAAATTGTGAGCATTCCATGCAATACCCGTTTTATTTCCTTTTAAAAATAATTGTCCATCGAATGCTATTTTCATTTTACTTTTCCTTCATTCAGCAATTCCCGAAACACCTGCATATGTCTTTCTGCCAATTTTTCCGGTGTATATTCTCTTTGCACCATATCAAATGCTTGTCTTCCATATTTTTCGCGCATAGCATTATTCTCTGCCATCTTATCCATTGCATGTGTTAATTCTAAAAGACTGCCCGGCTGAACTGTCAGCCCAGTAACCCCATTTATACTAACACATGGCACTCCACTTGGCAACGCAGTATTAATTACCGGCTTGCCAAATGCCATTGCTTCAATCTGAACCAAAGCAAATGCCTCTGCTTTCGAGATAGATGGCAATACAAGGAAATCACATTTTTCAATATGTTTCACCTTTTCCTCTTCCGATATCATACCGGTAAAAATCACATTCTTTAGTCCCAATTTTTTTGCAAGATCGTGCACTTCCTGTTCCAGCGGGCCTCCCCCCACAATAGTAAGCATACAATTTTTATATTTCATCTGTGCAAATGCTTTCAGCAAAAGATCAAGCCCCTTGTACCACACCAATCTTCCTACAAACAAAATGTTAACCGATATGTCAGCACCTGTATTTGTATCTTTCTTGTTATTATAATAATTTTGTCCACGTAACAACAGTTCTTTACTTACACAGAATGGGATCACTGTACATTTTTCTTTATAATCACACAGAATATTTGAATGGTCTATATTCCCCTGTGCCGACACCAAAATCCGATCCGCTTTCTTTAATGTATGTCTGACAAAAACATTATAAATAGGCATTAACAGTTTATATTTATCGAAATCACAATGCCACCATACTACAAGTTTTCCTTTGACTAATCCAAGCAAAACCGCCAGATCAATCATCGGATATGGAAAATGATAAATCGTTATATCAGAATTTCTTGTTCTTCTATGTACAGTCTGAAGAAATCGAACAGAAAACGGTGTCGACGCGAAATCAAACAACTGACTGCATCGATATACTGGAACTCCATTATACTTCTCAACGGTTGTCTTTTCCCCTCTTTTTGCCTGACACACAACAATTTCCTGTTTTTCTTTTTTCATGGCATTCGCAATGCTTTCCATTACGGTAGCGATTCCACCACCATTGTCCGGCCAATATATTTTAAATAATTGAACTATTTTCATATAATTATCCTTATTTATCTTCTATGCATTTTTATGATATACAATTTGTAATTTGCACGCATTTTCATCTACTTAATAATTTGTGGTGGATTTTTCATGTACACATATTGATATGTTCCTTGGTATTTATCAAAAAAATAATATTTTCTTGTATCAAACACAAATTCCTCATCCTTTGTTTCAATATATGGAACTGCTAAAATTTTTTCATCATCTTCTGCTAAAACTGCATAGGATTGCTTATCTATAACAACCAATTCATACTTTGTCTGATCTTCTAAATTAATACTTAATCTGCAAACCACTCCACCAATTGCCAAAGTAAAACTTAACGCAAATGCTATTGCAAACATTTTAATAAAAAACTCTTTTAAAAAATGTGATTTAATAATTTGAAAATTATAAGTTAATCCCAATACAGCCATTGACCCTAATATAATAATGAAAATCATTATATATGTATTTTTGCTTAGAAAACTAACAATATTTCCAAACCAACTGTTCTTTTTGTATACATGCTTCATAATAGCTAACCAGTTATCAACATTTAACACTCCCACTGGTACTCCAAGTACAATAGATAAAAAATATACATATGCATTTGATACCTTTTTCTGCCCTAGGCTTTTTTCATCGTGCTTTTTTATAATTACGGGAATCGCACACATACCCATTAAAATTACAATACACCCTAAATACATGAGACGGTTATCAACAGAATCATGAAAATATTTTCCTGGGATTCCATAAAGCGCCTCACTTTTTATTTGATATAATGCATTATACACAATGTTTACAATTGGATATGCCGATACTAATATACCAGCTAATCCGAAAATTATCTTTTTATAGCTCGAGAGTTTTTGGGTTTTCTTTCCCTTATCTTTTTCAGATTTACATTTTTCATGCTTTCTCATATAGTTCTCCTATTTCCACATTTTACCACAGTTATATGATGCTATTCAACATTTTAGAAACAACTATTTCCACACAGAATCTTTATCCTTCTACTTCAACAATATCATTTCCCTCAAATGAAAAATAGTCATCCTTCCATGTCACATAGCAATTGTATCCATCTCCTTGATACTTGATACCATCTATCCCCACTTTCTTGCAACATCCTGCCACAAAATTCGGAAGCAGATACTCCTTCACGATTTTTCCCGGTGTGTTATCAACTTTAAACCGCAGATGATCAATGAACCTGTTATTTTTTGAAACATTCTGAGACAGATCGATCAGCCGTGCTTCTTTACATTTTTTTAATTTTGCAATCTGTACACTCGGCTTTTTACTTCCGCAATGCTTGTACACTTCTGTGAGTGCACCTTCTTTCGTATCTGCAAAGTAATAACAACTTCGTCCAATTTCATTATATCTGCCATGTGATGAAATCATAACAGGTGCTTTCAGCATCTCCTGTTCCAGATACGGTTGATTATTTTTTCCAAGGCATCGTGCATGAAAATAGATCGCATCGCCTAAATGTACAAAATGTTTCCATCCGCTTATGATTTCAAAAATTTTCTTTCCGACCTTTGATTCATTAGCAAAATATTCGTTTTCAAATAACTCACTCTCAAACTTAATCAAATCTGGAAGGGAAATCTCAGAAAAGAGTTCCAGAGATGACTCACTGTCGGAAATTTCCTGCGCATCCAGTCCCTTCGCCGGACAGTCTTTATGGTAAAACTTTTTTTCTTTCGGAACAAATTCAATTTCTGCTGTCTCCGTCAATGCTTTTGCAGCCGGTTTGCTCAACTCCCGAATAACTGTTTTTGCCCCACGCGGCATATCCATTTTCACACCGCCTGGCATGAGTTTTGCAAAGGCTATATTCTGTGCCGGCATCCGCATTTTTGCAATATCTGAAGCTACTGTTGCTGCACTCCATGTTTTCGCCATGTTATTTGCGAATTGTGTCACGGCATCATTTAGAGTGTGTTGTTTCCATTTCTTTTGGAACTCCAGCATTTCTTTCGAATACGCGGCATTCTGAAGAGTCGTATTCAATTCTTTCATTTGCACACCGGACAGTGTCATTGGTAATTCTTTTTGTAATGATGCTGCCACTGTTTTCATTGCCATACTTGGAAATTGATTCTTCAGTTGATTAGCTGTCAAACCTACCCTTGTTATATCATTCATGTTATTGTTCATATCTATCTTTTTATTATTCTTTCAATCTCATTTTCTATCCATGATCACTCTGCTTATGATCTATCTCAAATCTCAGCACCCTGAATTTATCGCCTTTTCTATTTTTATTTCATTTGAACATTTCCCTTCAATCCATCTGTGTTCCGAGTCATTTGCACCTTCTCATGATCAAATGGTATCTTCTCTCCAAAGTTCAATTCAACTCGTCCACTTTCCCATTCTCTTTTCGGCGGAATATTTCCCGTTCGCACACGTCGTTCTACCGGCATTGTCTCACTACATGTATCAAAGCATTCTTTTTCATAGGTAGTATATAAATATGTATGATCTAAAGGTATTTCGAGCATAGCTGCAATCGCCTGTGAAACGAGATAGCTTGCACGAAATTTTCCCTTGACCTCTATCCATTTTTGTACTCCCACACTTGATTTCATCTCGATCAAATGTAAATTCCATGTATCATCTTCTGTATGTTCCAAAATAATATGATCAACTCGTTTCATCATGGAATATTTTTGATCTGCTTTAAAAAAGTACATATCTGTATGTTTTTTATCTACATTTTTTATACAAAAAATCTTTTGTGCATTCGGAAGCTGCACTATCAATAAACTTTTACCGGATTCTTCGGTTTCTTCCAGTAAAACTTTCTGTTCTGTTTCCTCTATAAAGTTATTTTGCATTAATTCCGAAATAACAAATGTTCTTTTATTCATCTGAATTCCCCTGTACCATATAAGCTTCTCCCATGATATCATCCAATGCATTATTAAATGTCGGTACTGCAAATCCATTTTGTCCGCAAGGAATTTCTATCAACTGGCTTTTTCCGTTATGTTCCTGAAACTGGTACACTTTTACCTGTGTATCCAACAGCAAATCTTCCTCTTCCAATTGAAGTTTTTTGCATAAATCTTCTTTTTGAGGATGGCTTTTCAAAGCTATTTTGTTATTAATCGACTGGAGTAAAATATCGCTATGTGTGGTTGCAATAACATCTATTCCGCTATTTACAATACGTGCCATAACCCTTCCCATCTGATGCTGCAGTTGCGGATGCAGGCACATCTCAGGCTCTTCATAGCATAAAGACTCAATGTTTTCCATATGTTTCAACAGTAAAATTAATGGAGAAAGTTCCGTTACCACAGCGGAGACTGTACGAAGTGGTAAACTTTTCTGTTCTCCGTTTTCCGTTTCTGTAACATACCGAATCTCTTTGTTTGGCGAATCACTGATTTCTATCGTTCCGGAAGTCATTTGATGTTCTATCAGATCAATAATCTTTCTTCTTTTTGCAGATGGCTGATTCTCCAGAGAAAGCACATTAATAACATCCAAAAACTGATTGATTGGTCTTGTAAATGGAGACATTGGTTTGGTTTCCGGTTCCATATTAAATGTCTGCTCTCTTCCTACCTGATTCACTAAATCTTTTGTAAGGATAAAGCCTGTTCTTGCAGCTGGAAGGAATAAATTTTCATATCGATTTTTCCCATAATTTATTTGTAATACAAAAGCAAATATACCCTTCATTAAAAACTCAGCACTATGATCATCCGTTTTTCCCTCTAAGTTTCGAATGCCATAATTATCCATTTTGTTTTTTCCATAATCAGCTTTCATTATTATATGATCATCCGTGGTTCTTATAAAACAAAGTTTTCTCTCTTTAAATGCCCTATTTGATAAATGAATCTGGATTTTATTTGCTGAAACCTGTTCGCTGTTAAAGATCCATTTTAATAACGAATCTTTGTTCTGTGACAGCCGCTGATTGATAACAGCACGACACCAGTCGGAAATATCTTCCATCCCGACAATACTCTGACCATTTTCAAATGCAAGATTTATCTGTTGGGATATCCAATCCTTTAACAATCTTTCCTCTTCGTTTATCTCTGCATCTCTTTTTTCAAAAAGATAGGTTGCACCAATATTCTTTATTCCCCATAGCAAAGACATCAAATAACTTTTTCCACAATTATTGTCACCGACAATCAAGGTAAGCGGTGCACATTCCATTTCTGCTGATTTTATTTTTCCATAGTCTTCCACACACAATTTCCAACTTGCCATACCATTCCATCCTTTAATTTCTATTTCAGTGCTTATATCTATAGCTTGCCACAAACCCATTTCATGATTCAATTTTTATATCTTTCTTGCACTTTGCACCATTATATTCCTAGGTTGACGTTTTTCCGGTATTGTTTTCTCCCACAAGAATATTTACTCTGCTGAGATTTTGTAATGTAATGTTCTTTAATCCCCTATATGCTTTTATATCAATTGTTTGAAACATGCCGCCTCCAAGTTCTTCCCCGTATTTTCAACTATTTATATGTATTGTATCACGAATCTCAATCTTACTCAATGTAAAAAACCGGTCAGACTTATCATCCAACCGGTTTTATCACTTCTACCGAAACTATGGCTCCATATTTTTTAATAATGCATTAATATTCTGCGTATATAAGTTTTCACATAATTTCAAAATTTCTATTTCAATCTGCTCATCGCTGATTGAAACTCCCCTCTCGGATCAGCAATTAATATCTCCAATTCATGAGACGTTCTCCAGCAATTTACAGCTTCTACAACGTCAAGCATGATCTCCAATGCCTCACGCAGCTCATCCACTGTCACAATAACAAAATTATCCCCCGGGTATCTTGCATCATAATAATAGTCTTTGAGTAATGCCAGATCCTTCCTCTCTAATTGCAAGGAAGTATCCACCCTTTTAATCTCATCGTATAAGGCGCGCAAATTATGGGATGTCATTAGTTTTTCAATTCCAGTACAAACCAGTTCTGCCACAGATTTCAACATTTTTTCTGCAATTTGCTGTGCCGAAGCTGCAGCCGGATTGCAGTATACAGGTGACACTGCATCCCTTAAATACCAGAATTCATTGCACGCAATAGAATAATAAGAATTTGCCTTTATCATATTTTCAACTCCTTATAATCTCTTCTTAACTGTTGTGTAAACTTTGAATTATCATGTTCGAAATACTGCGGTGTTACAAAAACCACATCCGCATGCAACATCTCGAGTTCTTCCCGCAAGGCTCCCATCATCCATCTTTCCGGTTTTTCCGGAACTATGATGCAAAAGTCGATATCACTGCTGGCCTTATAATCATTTCTCGCGTAGCTTCCAAAAATCCCCAAACTCTGATATTTGATACTCGAATTTTTAATAATATCTACGCACTTGTTCAACCGGTCTTTAAAATCATTTTCAACAACAGGTGACACGTACGGCATCCCTAAACCTCCACTCTTTCTATTAATCTGTCCTATCACAGTTTCTACAGATTCCACCATTTTTTATTCTTCATGATATCTTCTATCAATTATAAGTTATGCAATTACCCGGGACACAAATTGGCGATTTTTCCCATTCTGATGCTCAAATTGAAATTCGAATTCCAATGTAACTTCCGAACTGTTCACCATATTATTTTCCCCTTCAAAATATACATAACCATCAAGAGAAACATCAGCTTCCAATATGCCTCTCACAATCGTACATGTATCATCCTCTTCCTGTTCTACCCGGACAACTTTGACATTTTCTATTTGATCCAATTCTGCATAGTCAACATATGTCTCAAACGCTTCATCCAATTCCTGACCTTCCATGTTCATAACAGAATCGTCAATTTCATTATACAAGTCATCCCAAAATTCGTTTTCTATGATTGTAGCGACCAGATTTCTATCATATTTCACGTATATCAGTCTCCCTGTGTCAAAAAATATTTAATTGCGTCCCAATAAGGTGGCAGTTCTTCCGAACATTCAAATTTTTTCAATTCCCGCTGTTTTTCTTCTCCATTCAACTGGAACACATTAAACGTCCATAAAGCGTTTTCTCTGGCACGACATAAACGTTTATCATTCAGGTTCAACTTTGTAATTGTATACTCAGCTGCCTCATCTGTCTTTTCCGCCGGCTGTATTGTTCCATCCTGCTGATATCGAAAATGACTTTCACAATCCTTCTCCAGCGGAGAAATCATCCGCTTTGCATCAAAATTATTTTCTTTTTTATGCCCACAGTGCCTGCGATTGTCTCCATTACAAGAAGCATGAAGATTATTATAGGCCAGAGATAAATCCTGATTTTGTGCCTGAGGTCGAAAATGTTCCACATGAAAACTATTCTTTTGTACTTCAGTCTCTGTATTTTTAATATAAGAACAACAATAGCAGCAAAGATGTCTCTGTTCTGCAAGCAATGCATTCTTCAATATTTGCAGTTCCTTTTCATGCCGGATATCCTCATACCCTGCTTCTCTTTTATGCTTATTCTTGAATTTTTTCTTCCACCGGCTTACTTCTTCTGGTTCACCTGTCTTTTGAATATAAATCATAAAAACTTTATCGCCCTTTTGCAATCAAGATTCTTGCACGCACAACTTTCGTATTCTCTTCCGATGTCATCCATGCAAGCTTATTTACAAGTTTTTCTGCCTCATCATATGCTTTTTCATTCAGATACACATTTATTTGCTCTAAGAGTTCCGTTGTCTTCCTGTTATATACTTCGGTATCCATGTAATCTTCCAGAATTGTATTGACATCCCAGCCGTTCATCGGCTCCATCGGTTCTGCCAAAACCAGGTGCGTTTCTGCATCTTCATGCAAACGTATTACCTGTATATTTTCATCCACAGACTCCAGCACTTTCGGAGCATGTGTGGAAACAATAAACTGAATATTTGGAAAAGTATTCTGTAAAGCCGGAAAAATCTTCTCCTGCCACTTCGGATGCAGATGCAGATCAATTTCATCAATCAGCACAATGCCATCCCCTTCCAACGGATTCTCCCTCTTTGGATTTGCAATTGCCAGCCTCCGGCTCAGATCGCCTACCAGTGCGATTACACTTTTTTCTCCTTCTGACAATTGATAAAATGCCAATTCCAATTCTTTTTTGATGACAATAAGTTCCGCATCTTCTTCTGTTACTTTCACACGAATTTCCGAAAATCCATCTCCCAATGCGTTTAATATAGCTTTTTTTACTGCATGTAACTGTGGATCTTCTGCGTTCGGTGTTTCCACTCGTATACTGTTTTCATATTCCTGTCTTCCCCGGAACCATTCAAAAAATAACCGGAAATTGATCACTCCTCCAAATGCAGAATCTCTCCACGCATCCAGCTTCCCTGCTGCTCCTGTATAACGCCTTCTCAATTTACGTGTTTTTTCATTATAGCGGTCAACTCCATAAAACACATAAACAGGAATATTTTCATTATTTAAAGTAAACTCTTTCTGTGGTGTTTCCGTGTCATCGTTTTCATACTCTTCTTCTGTTTCCAAATAATCTCCCAGATACTGTTTTCGAATATATTCCGAAACTCTCTTCAGTTCTTTGGAATTATGCAGATTTTTCCCCTGAATTCTTTTTCGGTAATAGTGAAAATTATTTCCCTGGTCTTCAAGAAACAACGTTATTTTTGCTTCTTCTTCTCCAACTTTTACATCTTTTTCTCCTAAAAGAGAGGCTGTTATCTGTTCATCCTGTGCGGCTTCCTGCATAATTCTGGAAAAGAGAAGATTGCAGACATCCAGTATTGACGATTTTCCCATTCCGTTTACTCCATAAAAAATGGCATCTTTTCCGTTTAATACTATTTCTGTATCTGAAAAACCTCTGAAATTGTGCACTTGCAGTTTGTCTATTCTCACGCTTTTCTATCTCCTAAACCTTCGAATGCATACCATTAAGCTATTTATCATCTTTTCAGTAGTATCATACTTTAATTCTTTTATTTATGCAAGATTTTCCCATTCCAGCTCTTATCCTTCCGTCCTTCTTACCGACTCTTTCCAGTCACACACACGATATTCTTCCTTATATTCACTCATCTGCATATCGTACACACTGTCACCAAACGCTTTGCCCGTTAGGGTGCCAATTTTTCCCGGAATCTTTTTCATCAGCCGGATGATCCAGCCAGTCGCTGGGGCCATCACAAGCCGGTGTCCTTTTACCACAGCGATCATCTGCACCAGATCCGAAGTATTGATATACTGCTCGTTCTGTGGGAAAAACACTCCGGTCTCTTCGTTGTCGATCATCCGTTTGACAAACTGTGCCAGATTTTCTATATAAAGCATGGAACGCTGATTATGTACAATCGGAAATAGCGGAAGCTTTCCTGCCAGTTTTGCAAGCTGTGGATAGTTTCCCTTTGATCCCTTTCCGTAAATCATCGGCGGACGCAATACAACAACCTTAAAACGTTCATCTGCCAGTGCCTGTATTTTCTGATCCGCCTGCCATTTGCTGTCTCCATAGAAATTCAATGGTTTGGGAATTGTATTTTTTGTAATTTTCTTTTCTTTACATCCGCTGTATACAATCATGGAAGACATAAAGAGAAACTGCTGCACGCCTTCCTTTTTGGCTTTTTCGGCTGTCTCTACTGCCAGATCTGTATTCACACGGTAATACTGCTTCTTTTCTTCTTCCGTCACCTGTCCCACATCTGCATGTGCGATTCCCGCCACATGATAGACCACATCATATGTAGAAAAATCGTGTGTCCGCCATGTTTGGGTTCTCATATCCAGCGTGTCAACCTGGTAGTACTCCGGCCATTGTCTCAGCCATGCCTCCACGGAAGTTCCCACATAACTGCCGCTTCCGGTGATCAGAATCTTCTTTTTTCTCCTGCCCTTTTCACGTTCTTCTGTGTCTTTTGCAATGGTTTCCTTTTTTGCGCTGCTCTGTGCTGTTTCGCTTTTGTGCGCTTCCGTCTCTTCTTCTGCTTTGTTCAGTTCGCCGGTTCCACCTTCAACCACGCCATCGTGCATAAGCACGGAGCCAATTGTGCCAAGAAAACATTTCAAATCCATCCAAAGTCCCAGATGTTTGACATATTCGCCATCCAGTCTTGCTTTGTCCGGAATCTCCAGTTCATCTCTGCCATTGATCTGTGCCCACCCGGTCAGCCCCGGTGTCACATCATTGGCACCATATTTCTCACGTTCTGCTACCAGATCATCCTGATTCCACAGTGCCGGCCGCGGTCCTACGATACTCATTTCTCCTTTGAAGATATTAAAAATCTGTGGCAGTTCATCCAGACTGGTTTTGCGCAGGAATTTTCCCACCTTTGTGATGTACTGCTCCGGATTCTCCAGCATATGTGTCGGCACATCCTTCGGTGTGTCAATCCGCATGGTACGGAATTTGTAAATCTGGAAGAAACTCCGGTGGATGCCGACACGCTTCTGCTTAAATAATATCGGTCCCGGTGTATCCAGTTTGATCGCAATACATAAAAAAAGAAGGAGTGGTGATAAAATCACGATCGCCATCCCACTTAATATGATATCAATTCCTCTTTTGATGTAATGGTATCCTTTCATGGCTGACTTGCTCCTTCCTGATTTCCCATATTTTCATAAATTTACATATGTTATATCATACTCTATTTTAGTGCATATTGCAATGACTGTGATTATTACTTCCATTACTAATTTTATCTCATTGTTTTTTCGGTGTGTAAGCCTACATCACATAAGAGGCTCCACAATTGTTATCTTTACAATTTCTATTTTCCATGGTATTCCAAGTAAATTGTATCTACTTGCTCACTCTCACTTTTTTAATCATCTATTTTTATTATCATATATCCTTCTCATTAATCTGTTCTTTCTTACGCCTCATAGTTCTCATTATTTCAAAAAATTTTTCAATCACAGAATTTTTAGCACTTTACATGTTAATACAAAATTATTTGATTTGAAGGATAATAAGAAGTTATCTGTTATGCAGTTTGAAAAGATGATGGATAATTAATGATTATGGATTAATAAAAGAAAGGAATCGCTATGAGTATTTCTATTGAAGAATTTATTACGGATTTTGCTTATAAGTTAAATAATGAACAAGTATCTGTTTTCATTGGTTCTGGTGTTTCAACAGAGTTAAAATTACCTAATTGGAAAGATCTATTTAAAGATATAGCGGCAAAGATCTCTTTAAATATCGATGAAATTGACGATTATTATCAATTGGCTCAGTACTATAGTAATAAATATAGCGTAAGTGATTTAAAAAGAAGTATATTACCTAAAATTCAAACATTAAATACAGACAGCCCTACACTTAACAACTTATTAGACTTGAAATTTCATTCTATATGGACAACAAATTTTGATAATGCTATTGAAAACTGTTTGTTTAGTAAAAAAATAAATTATTTAAAGGTTCATAATGATAAAGATTTAGCCTGTATTAATATGAATGACTACCCTATAATTTACAAAATTAATGGAGACATTAGTGATTTAGACAATATTATATTGACACAAAGGGATTGGGAAAATTTTACATACAAAAGACCTACAATGTTAAATTTCTTAAACAAAGAACTTGTTTCGAATACATTTCTATTCATAGGGTATAGCTTTAAAGATAAGTTAGTAAAAACGTCTTTAAGTACAATCCAACAGTTTGTTGGAAATAATGGAATGCATCATTATGCTATTTTTGAAAAGGATAATAAAATAGAGTTTAAATATTATATTGATGATTTAGAAAAAAATTATAATGTAAAAGCAGTTTTAGTTGAAAAATACACAGATGTACCGGAAATTTTAAAACAAATTTATTTAAAAACTATTGAAAGAAATGTTTTTATTTCAGGTAGATTAGATGATTACAATGAAGAAACAGAACTGTTTGCAAACAATTTGCTAAATTGTTTGGCTGTTGAATTATTAGAAAAAGAATTGAACATATGTACTGGAATGGGAAGAAAAATAGGTTATTTTGTTGCGGGACCATCGATTCAATATCTTTTATCAAAAGGTATACATAAAATAGATAAGCGAATTCAAATTAGACCATTCGATGATAATCTTACTGCTAAAGATTTTAGTTCCTATAGAAACTATTTGATTTCACAAAATAATATTGCAATTTTTGTCTTTGGTCAAAAATTTGTTAATGGCATATCTCAAAATTCCAAAGGTGTTATAGAAGAATTTCAGATCGCTAAGAAAATGAATAAAATTATTATTCCAATAGGAAGTACTGGTTTTGCTGCTCGTGAAATATTTGATGCCGTAAAGGCTAATATTGTTGATTTTCCTTATCTTGAACCTTACTATACTGTATTGGAAAATGAGACTGACATTAATAAAATTTGCAAAACTGTGGCTTCGATTATAGATTCTGTCGTAAATATTTATTAAGTTTAATGATAACTGCAAGCTGAAATATACTAAAACTCAAATGATCTAAAGAAATATTAAATGAGGTAAAATTTATAATCCGGTGAATAATAATATCTATAGTATTATTTTCATTTTGTGTATCAACATACAAATACATAGAATAAAGCATAGCAATTCTGGCCGAGTAATTACCTAAATCTAAGTTTATAAAAGCCTCTGCCAATTTATGTAAATAACATAAATTATTGTTTGAACAATATTGTGCTATTTCAGACATAGATCGTAAATCCATTGTTTTGACTTGGTCATATAGTAATTTTTCTATTATCTGATTGGTTACAAAAAGTGTACCGCTGTGCTTATTTATTTCATTATATATTATTTTACGAATCCAATTATAATGTTCAGGGAGTTGGTTAGCCTCTAACAAATATAATATTGGAAATAATTTAATTGTTCCTTGTTCATATAACGTTTGAGCGTAATCCAATTCTTCGACTGCACATTTACTTGTAAAAAAATTGGGAGATAAAATGAATATAACATATTTACTATCTTTTATACCATGTTCGAAATTTGTCTCAAATCTAGCATCACTGAGATACATATCATGAAAATCATACCACACATTAAAGCCATAGTTTTTTAAGTGAAAAACCATAGATTCTACAATGGTATATCTATCTTTACTTGAGTAACCAATAAAAATCATATATTCCTCCAATTTTCGTGTATCAACTACTACATCATCATTAATTATTCATCATCTTTTCAAACTGCATAACAGATAACTTCTTATTATCTTTCAATCTTTTTTCTATTATATTAAAGATTATAACATACCTTTCAAAAAAATATAACAAAATCCCTTATTTTAATCCATTTTTCTTATTTAAACGGCAATTTATTGTTTAATCTCGCCGTTTTCCCATCAAAACATCAGCTTTCGACATCCACACTCTGCATTTCCCCGAGGTCTATCCCATACCCTTTCCCACCCATACTGATACAGGAAACACCACTGTTCTATCCATGTAATTGTTACATATTGTACAATTTTTTCAAATTTTGCCTTATCCAACAAAATCTCCCCCATTTCATGTACCATATACTCCTAAACAAAACTTCATATACAAAGGAGACCACCCATGAATAATTTACAGACACACATCAACAACTATCTGGAACACTGCCGTCACCAAAAACGCCTGGATTCCAAGACTCTGAAAGCATATCGCATCGACCTTCAGCAATTTTATGCCATTTTTTCATGCAGGGATGTTTCTGATATTACACCGGATCTGTTGGAAAATTATATCAGCAGTCTGCACCAGAAGTACAAACCCAAAACCGTAAAAAGAAAGATTGCCTCGGTCAAAGCTCTTTTTCACTACCTGGAATATAAAGAAATCATCGCCCGGAATCCTTTCAACAAGGTGCAGATCAAATTCCGCGAACCTGTGATTTTGCCGAAAACCATTCCATTGCACACGATCGAAATTTTCTTATCTACGATCTATGAGCAGCGCACCGTCGCCAAAACAGATTATCAGAGAAAAAACGCTTTGCGGGATGCCGCTGTCATAGAACTTTTATTTGCAACCGGAATACGGATTTCCGAATTATGCGCTCTGCGTATCTGTGACATTGATTTGTACGATAGATCAGTCCTGATCTACGGAAAAGGTTCCAAAGAACGAATTGTTCAGATCGGAAACCACGAGGTCATACAGATTCTGTCGGAATACCGCAATGAATTTCTCCCCCAGATGGAAACCTGCCAGCATTTCTTTGCGACGCTAAACGGAACGGCATTATCCGATCAGTCGGTACGGCGGATGATCAACAAATATGCTTCTCTTGCTGCAATTGAACAGCATATTACACCGCATATGTTCCGGCATACATTTGCTACCAGCCTTTTAGAAGCGGATGTCGATATCCGCTATATACAGGAAATGCTTGGTCACAGTTCCATTCATATCACGGAAATCTATACGCATGTTGCCATGTCAAAGCAGCGTGCCATCCTCACTACCAGACATCCCCGCAATACGTTTCATCTGTAAAAAGCAAAACAGCAATTCACGTGCCATGCACGGAATTGCTGTCATTGATAGCCGTTCTATTTTTACTTATTTATTCTCCCCTGCCAGTTCCGGGTGATACGTCGGCACGATTTTTTTGACACACTCCCGGATGTCTTCCGGTTCTGTCACAACGTACTCTTTTAATTCTTCCAACTGCTGCATGAATTTTTCTTCATCCAGCTCAATCGGTCTGCCGATATGAATCAGATTGTTTGCGGTATCCTGCATCCCTTCTTCATCCATCAACATCTCTTCATAAAGTTTTTCTCCCGGGCGAAGTCCTGTGAAAATGATATGGATATCCTCATCCGGCTTGTGACCAGAAAGAAGAATCAGGTTCTTTGCCAGATCCAGAATCTTGACTGGCTCTCCCATATCCAGAACAAAAATTTCTCCACCTTTGGCATAGGTGCCCGCCTGCAGTACCAGAGATACCGCTTCCGGAATTGTCATAAAATACCGCACGATATCCGGATGTGTAACCGTGACCGGACCTCCACGCTCAATCTGTTTTTTGAACAGCGGAATCACACTTCCGTTACTGCCAAGCACATTTCCAAAACGCACGGCTACGAAATCTGTCTTCGATCTGCGGTTATAGGTCTGAATGATCATCTCACAGATGCGCTTGCTGGCACCCATGATATTGGTTGGATTGACCGCCTTATCCGTGGAAATCATCACAAATTTCTTCACACCGTACCGATCTGCCGCCTGCACAATCTTCCATGTGCCAAGCACGTTATTCTTAATTGCCTCGTTCGGACTCTCTTCCATGAGAGGCACATGTTTATGTGCCGCTGCATGATAGATAATCTCCGGCTTGTAATGTTCAAAAATCCAGTTCATACGATTCGTATTCCGCACGGATGCAATCAGCACAACAAGATCCAGATCCGGAAACCGGACTTTCAGTTCGTTTTGCACATCATAGGTCGTATTCTCGTAAATATCCACAATAATCAGCTGTTTTGGCCTGTGTGCGGCAATCTGCCGGCACAATTCGCTTCCGATGGAGCCACCGCCCCCTGTAACCATTATGATTTTCCCAGAAACATAATCCATGATGGACTGCAGATCAACCGTCACCGGATCCCGCCCAAGAAGATCATTGACATCTACATCTTTTAATTTGCTGACGCTGACATCGCCGTTTACAAGCTGGTAAATGCCGGGCAGACGTTTCAATGTGCATCCGGTTTCTTTGCAGATATCAAGAATCCCCTTGATCTGTTTCTGTGTGGCCGATGGCATGGCAATGATGATCTCATGCACATGCAGTTCTTCGACTTTTTCCAGAATATCGCTCCGATCTCCTACGACTTTCGCTCCATGAATATAATTGCCGATCTTGTTCCGGTCATCATCAATCACACCAACAACCTTCTTTTTCACATAGCGGCTGTTGTTGATTTCTTTGATGATCTGGTTTCCTGCATCCCCTGCTCCGATCACAAGTACATTCCGTCTGTACACACCGGCTCTGCGCATATTGCGAAGCACACGCAGTCCGCGGTAAGAATATCTGCATCCCATGACAAATACAAACAGAAACAATCCATACAGAATGTAAAAGCTTCTTGGCACCGGGTACATATCCCCCCAGTTCCGAAGCAATATCAGCACTGTCACAACAACGGTATCCAGAATACATGCTGAAACCACATACATCATTTCCAGTGCTCCCGCATAGCTCCAGAGACTGGAATACAGCCGGAGCAGCCAGAAAATGACCAGCGTAACAATGATCATAAAAGGAAGCGCTCTCCACACTTCATCCAGATATTGAAACGGCACGTTCATAATATTCAGATCAAATCGAATCAATAACGCAACTATGCTTGCAGCAAACACTGCAAGCACGTCGTAGCACATCAGAAAGATCCGTCTGATCAGTAATTGTTTATCTTGAATGATTTTTTTCATAATTTCAATCTGTTATTTTTGATTCTTTCTCTGTTTTCTCGATTGTTTTTTCGATGATTTCTTCCTGACCGAGGATTCTGTCACTCCAGCCCCTTGAGTATTCTGTACCGTCTGCGCGGTATCTGCTTTTGCACTCTCTGCTGCCCTTGAAATACTCTGTTTTACGGCAGTATCACTTTCCGCAGAAACCGTTTCTTTAACAAAGAGATTTTCTTTCTTTACGAGCATCCGGTTCACTGCAAGCCCCAGACCAAGCATACCCCAGAATACCGGAGCGGTACATACATTGGAATCATTTGCAATACCTGCAATCATGTACACCAGCACTGCCGCAAATAATCCAAATCCAACCCAGCTGATACTCTCGTGCAGATCCACTCTGCGGTAAATGCGTACCGACTGTACCAGATACCAGAACAGAAATACCAGAAGTGCCAGAGTACCGAGTAATCCGGTTTCCACCCACTGCTGCAGATACCAGCTATGGGCTTTTACGTCATAGCTGTTTGCACCGTAGACATAGTTCTGACTGATATAATCTTCCTGTGGCACTTCAAACATATAAGTATTTGCCCCACTCCCCATAAAAGCATGCTTTCCAAGAAGCGGAATTGTTTTATTCCAGATATGTCCTCGATTGCTCATTGCATCATCCAAAAATACGTTTGAAACCTTCGGATTCTCAAACTTCACTAATTTTCCTGCTGGATTGAGATATTCATATCCGTCCGTATCATTTTTTGAGAAATCCCATTCGACACCATCTATGATCATCTTTATTCCTGCTGTATTATCGGTAAACATGATCGGCTGAATCTGTATATTTGCAAACCGTTCATCATTGAGGGCCAAAATATGATTTTCCTGATCTACCTCTGTTGTCTGAATCTCCTGACCATCTGCATCTTTGCATACCACGGTGATTACACCGTCGCTCCCCAGATCATAGGACACATACAGAGGATTGTTCCAGATATCAAGTTCCACATCATCTGTGTTTGTTTTGATATCGTTTAAAGAGAACTGATCTTTCATATGATAGGTTCCAACAACCGTCTCTTTAAGAGTTTGACCGATGCCTGTCGTATTTGCCAGCACTCCTGCTGCAATCACTCCAATGACAACTACAACAATCCCGGCTGCAAATAATTTTTTCTTCCGGCTGAGCAAAACCAATGCGAGAATCACCGCTCCAATTGCCAGTGCAATAAATCCGGAAGAACTTCTGCTTCCAACCAGTGCTACAATGCAACAAATCTCTGCGACTGCGATTACAAGACGATGCCACATCTTTTTCGCCCCAATAAACAGGCAGACCAGCAATGGTATCAGCATGCCAAAATAAAATGACAAAAAGTTAGGATTGTAAAGTGTCGTATACGCAGTCTTATCTGCGAAATTAAAGGAAATCTTATCTAACTGGTTCCACCAGCTTGTGTCCGTCATCAGATGTTTGCCCAGAGATGTCTTAAAATAATCCAATCCAAAGACCTGGAAAAATCCAATCAGAGTAACAATTGCGATTCCAATGCCGGACCAGCGCAGGATTACCTCTATCTGTTTTTCTTCCTGTACATAATTATAGACATAATAACACAGTATCATATAGACAAATACAACCCATACAGGCTCAAAAAGTTCATATGTACCATGTGCCACCCAGTATTTGTGACTGGAAAACAGGGCAGACATTGCAACAAACAATGCATACACCATCAGAAAATAAAAGGAATTTTCAAATGCAAACTCCTTTTTATTCAAATACCGGATCAGTAAAATTGCGAGCATTACAACTCCCACAAGGATGATCGCAATCATCTTCCATGCAAAAAAGAAGTCCGTCTGCTTTGCTGCACTCTCCGGATACCAGTCAAACTGTGCCAGATTTGTATCATAAACAAAAGAATGCACAATGATTGGAATAAATCCGATCAACAAAATAATGGGAATCAATATCTTATTTGCTTTTAACGTGTTTTTGTTTCCATTCGTATTCAAGATTATTTTCTCCTTATGTTTCATTGCCTATAATCATACCCCAAATTTCGTTTTTTTTCAATCATTCCGGCATGTCGATTTTATTTTTCTTTTTATATAGGTAAAAACACTTTTTTGTTACTTGTGTGTTACTTAAAAATTTAACAAATAAATGTGTATGATTGACACGATAATATAAATTTTTACACACGAAAGGAAGAAAAATGAGATTACCAAACGGATACGGCGGAGTCGTAAAACTCTCCGGCAACAGAAGAAGACCCTACGCAGCACGCATCACTACGGGCTGGCACATCAATGACATCACTGGAAAGCGCATCCAGCACTATCAGATTCTGGGCTACGCTCCTACCCGGTCAGAAGCTCTGCAGATTCTTGCACGTTACAACAATTATCCCATCGATGGGGAAACGCTGAAATTAACCTTCCGGGAAATTTATCTCCGATGGTCCGAAGAAAAGTTTCCCACCATCTCCCACTCCAACATCAAAGGCTATCGGGCTGCATTTGCCACTTGTGAAAACATTGCTGATATGCCATTTCACAATTTGAGACTCTATGATTTACAGCAGGTGATTGATCACTGTGGCAAAAACTATCCTACCCTGAAAAAAATTCGTGTTCTCTTTAACCAGCTCTATTCTTATGCTATGAAACACGAAATTGTCTCAAAAGATTATTCTGCCTATGTAAATATCTCGAAATACAAAGACCGGAATCCTAATAAAAACATACGAAGCTGTTTTTCCACTTCTGAAATTGCTCTCCTGTGGAAACACAAAAACGATCCCTATTGCCAGACAGTCCTCATGCTGATATACAATGGGGTCCGTGTCTCAGAGCTTTTGGATCTGAAGAAAGAAAATGTTCATCTGTCCGAACAATATTTTGATGTCATTGACAGCAAAACCGAAAACGGCATTCGAAAAGTTCCGATTGCTGACAAAGTACTCCCCTTTTACCAGCGCTGGCTTCATGACTGTTCCGATTGTGAATATCTCATCCATACTCTGGACAGCCAGCATTTTACCTATTATATGTATTACCACAATGTTTTCCAGCCTCTGATGTTTCGTCTGCACATCGATCATACACCTCACTGCTGCCGACACACCACGATTTCCCTGCTCGCCGAAGCACATGTCGATCAGACTACCATCAAAAAAATTGTCGGTCATTCCGGCGCTATGTCCCTGACAGAACGGATTTACACACATCTGGATGTACCTGCGCTGGTCGAAGCCATTAATCAGATTTAATCGCTTCTTGTATGTTGCTTGCGTGTTACTTGTAGAAGTGATTTTGCCCCAAACTCTGTTTATAAATCCTGTATTTCCAATACTTCCGCGGAAAATACCATGCATATTTCCGGTTAAGGTAACTTACAAGACTTCTACAAAGAAGAGTGCTAAGGCAAAGACAAAGAAACTTACTTACACACTGAAAGTTGCTAAGGTAGGCGTTGCTTTATCTGGAGATTCAGTAGTAGCTATTGGAAGCACAACTAAGTTAACAAATACTAAGAAAAATTCTTCAAGAGCTAAGATTACTTACACATCAAGCGATGATTCTATTGCAACAGTAGCAGCTGACGGTACAGTAACTGGTGTTAAGGCTGGTAAGGCAACAATCACAGCTAAGATTACCGTTGGTAAGGATTCAGCTGAAACTACTAAGGATGTAGAAGTAAAGAAATACGTTCTTAAGTCTGTAGCACAGACAAAGGCTGATACTTTTGAGGCATCTATCACAGGTGCTACAAAAGAGATCAAAGCTTCTGAGATTACAGTTAAGAATACAGAGAACAATGTTGTCGTTCCTGTTAAGTCTGTATCTGTAGACAGCAAGGATGCAACAAAGGTTACATTCACAACATTTGCTGGATTAACAGATGGAAAGACATATGATGTAACTCTTGACGGAACAACAAAGCAGGTTCCTGTATCCAATGGAAAGGTTGCATCTGTAAATGTTAATACACTCACTGTTCCGGTTGCAACTGAGACAGAAATTAAGTTAGTTTCTAAGGATGCTAACGGTGTTATTCTTGATGAGTATGCTTATGGCTCACAGGATTCTTCCAAGTATGACTTCTCCCTTACAACAAGCAATGGTTATGTAAATGGTTCTAAGTTATACTTAAATAAAATTGGTGATACTGCAACAGCAGAGGTTACTTATAAGTCTGGTAAATATGGCACAGACGGTAAGCCAGAAGGAAATGTTACATCTGGAAAGGTTACAATCACAGCTGTAGATCAGGCTGCTGTTAATAACTTTGGTGTTAAGGTTGCAGATGCAAATGCACAGAGCAAGAAATTTGACAAGATTGATGCTAATACACAGGTAGCTGTTGGCGAAACAAATATGTATGCATACTTCCAGATTAAGGATGCAAACAATAATGAAGTTTCTAATTATTACAATTATTCTGTAGAGTCTAGTGACAAGAATGTATTAATGCTTGGTGGATCTACTCTTGACGCTGTAAGCAATAGCAATCATAGAGTACTTGTTACACCTGTAAAAGCTGGTACTGCTTATATCTTAATCAAAGACAAAGATAATAAGATTGTAGGTTCTGTAGCAATTACTGTTGTTGCTGAAAGAACTGTAGCAACAATGGATGTTGATAAGACAAGTGCTACACTTTCTAATGCAATGACAAAAACAGCTACCGTAACTGCTTCATTCAAAGATCAGTATGCCAAGAATATTGATGTTACAAAAAATGTAAAAGTTACTTGCCTGAGCACAACTGCTGATAAACTCAATGCTGAGAAAGTAAATAACGGAAAAGATGCAAATGATTCTTCAGTTTCTTATTTTAATACACCTGTTTATTCAGGTAATAAAGTTACCGTTACATTTAATGCACAGGGCATTACAGCTGGAACTTATCAGTATAAGATCTCTTACGAGAAAGATAACAAGGAAGTATGTGCTAGGGTTATCACTATCGTTATTCAGGCACCAGCTACTAATGGAACAATTTCATTTGGTATTGATGTAGACAAGAATGAGGTAGATAATCTTGTAGATAAAGATCACAAGGATGATCAGAAGATAACAATTGCTGTCAATGAATTGAGAAATGGTGTTCCTAGTGCTAAGTTGAATAAGAATTCAGTTGTATCTGACACAGATCGTGATGAAAAAGTTCAGAAGATTGATTATAAGATCGAAGACAAAGATGGTAAGACTGTATATAATTCAGCTTCTTCAGATTCTAAATTAAATACAGTTTCAGGATGTGCATTTGATTTTGATGTAGATGGAGCTTTAACAGTCACAACAGTTTCTTGTTCAGCAGTAACTGCTAATGTACCGGCAGAGAAGTATTTTGCTCCTGGCACATATAAAGTTACAGCAACAGTAAAGACTGGAAAAGATGCGGATGCTGAGTCTAAGTGGGTAACTAAGACCTTTATGACTACATTTACAGTTAAAGATTCTCAGCCAGTTGGTACATTAACAATTGAAAAGGACTCCGTAAAGGATGTTGCTGGAATTAGTACTGTAGAAGATGCTATTAAAAACGCTGTTAAGTTTGTTTATGCTGACAAGACATATTCTGCAGATGCAAATGATAAAACACTTGTAATTGTTTCTGTTGAAGGTATTACAAATGATGGTAAGAAGATCACTAAAGATAACTTTACGGATGCTGACATCATTGCAAATGCTACAGATATTACAATCAATAAGGTTACATTTACGGTTGGGGATGATTCAACAAGTGTTAATGTAGAAGCTTCTCCTTCTAACTCTAATACAATTGTATTGAAATAATTATAATATTTCATAAAAAGAGGTTGCTCCGGCAGCCTCTTTTGTAGTAGTCGAAAGGGAAAATAAAATATGGAAAAACAAATGTCACCGTATCAATCGGTAAGACAATGTATTCGAATTTTTCTAAGTCTCAATGATGGAAAATCAGAGATGGAACATTTCGATTATCAAAGAAATGATGGTTACGAAACAAAAATAGATGCTGGATTTGAAGATTTGGATCTACAAAAAGATGCTGCTAAAATAATGCTTTATATGCAAAATGATATTATTCGTTTTAATAATGGTAGAGAATACCGGATTACTAAAAGAGAATTTCAGCCGTGTGTCCCTGTTATGTTAATTTTACATGTAGAGGAGATAAAAAAGTAGGCTTGGCCGATATTTGAGATCTCTTTTCAACGAGGATTTTTCGGGTTTGTCAAGTAAAGTGTGTAAATTTTTTGATTTTTTTGTGGTGGTCGATAAATCGACCACCATTTTTACGAGCTTCAATCAAACGGAAGTTCTTCATCTATGGATTTTGAGTCAGATGTTTTGCGAATATACCGGTCAATTAAATCTTCTGGAACAGGGATGTCTTCTTTTATCAGTAAAGCTAAAAGATGTCTGATATCAGCTTTCTGTTGATCTATAGTTTTCAGTGCTTGGTCATAGTCATTCCGCAGAAAATCGAGTTGTGCAAAAAATTCATCATCTACTTCATATGGGGCTGATTTCCGTCTGCTCATTTGAAATCTCCTTAGTAATTCTCGTATTTTAATATTCGGGTATGCATCTTATCATCCATTGAAAGCTGATTCCTTACCAGTGCCCAATTAGCCACAGGTCTGCCATTCCATTTCCTGTAAAGCTCGGTAATGCGCAGATATAATGCTTTCATTACGGCATCTTCGCTTGGAAATGAGCCTTTTTTAGTAACCTTGCGGAAGATTGAATTTACGGATTCTATCGCATTTGTTGTATACATGACTTTTCGTACAGCACTGCCATAATTGAATAACTGCTCGATATTTGACCAGTTAGGGATCCATACATCTATGGCCCCGGGATATTGGCTCCATGCCTGTTTAAAGCATTCAAACTCTGCTTCAGCAGCTTTTTAAGCTGGATGCCCCATAAACCTTTTTTAATTGGGCAGTATAGGCTTTATAATCTTTTGAGGGAATGTATTTAATGGAATTTCTTATCAGATGGACAATGCATCTTTGCACAACAACATCCTTAAATATAGACTTTGCCCCTTCCTCAAGACCGGACACCCCATCCATACTTATAAAAAGAATGTCTTCAACCCCACGCGCCTTGATTTCATCGAAAATCTGCATCCAATAGTGTTTGCCTTCTGATTCTCCAATCCATATCCCCAGAATGTCTTTGATTCCGTTTACATCATATCCGAGCACAACATAAACAGCGCAGTTCTTTGTCTCCATTTCCTTACGGATGTTTACATACAGGCAGTCAACAAAGATAAAACTGTAAAATTTCTTTAATGGTCTGTTTTGCCATTCATTTGCTGTTTCTATAACCTGATCTGTGATATTCGAAATGGTTTCGTGTGAAATCTCAAATCCATAAATATCTTCAATTGTATCAGCAATATCACGCTGGCTCATACAATGCATCTTCCTGCCGGAGATTATATTCTTGAAATGAATTTTGAAACAGAAGTTAATTATGATCTAACTGTTAGCAGAATTTCAGAAAATACAAAATTAAATTATTCAAAACTTGATCTTACAAAAGGTTTTAACAAACAGTTAAAGGCAGAAGGGGGAACTATTAAAAGTTGTAGTTCTAGCAATAAGAAAGTTGCAACGGTAAATAATTCAGGAAAAATTTCCGCAAAAAACATCGGAAAAACTATAATTACGGTAAAGTTGTCAAATAACAAAAAGATGTCATGTGTCGTTTCAGTAAAACCAAACAAGCATCAAGCCAAAAAAATTACAATCAAAGATGTTGTTTACAATACATCAAAAATGAAGGCATATGCAGCATCATTTGATGCAAAAGGCAATTTGCACTTAAAATTTAAATTGGTCAATAATAGTTATGGGAAAATCACAAATGTATCAAAATTCAAAGTTTCTGTAAAAGATTCTTCGAATAAAAGCCTTGTATCTTATAGCAAGAACAATTTCAAGACAAATGTTGCCAGCTATAGTGATAAGGATTGTACAATAATAATTCCTAAATCCGCATTGAAAAAAAGTTATAAAAAAATAGATTTACGCACTGCGAAAATTTCAATTATCGGAAATTTTGCATCTGCATCTTTATAAATAATATTCATAAAAATAACCTAATAAAAAACTCTGAGCGATTTCCGCTCAGAGTCTGGCTAAAATAAAGTCTTATTTAGCTGTGATAGAAAGTGACACCTTGACTTCCTTATCTACATATCCGATAGTATTTCCATCTGCATCATGGAATGCAACTCTTACGGTAACTTTTGTTACATCAGCAGTTTTTCCAGAAGGTAAAACTGTAGTCATATTATCAGCTGTAATTTTGCCATTGCCACCAATTACATTTGAATATCCTTCAATAGCAATGATAGTAGCTGACTGATCTCCATCTGCACCATATTTAACACCATCATAAGAATACTGGATTACAGAAGCAAGAGATGCCTGAATAGAAGCACCGGAAGTAACTTTTGCATCCTTTAACTTCATATCAGTGATTGCATCATTGGAAGTATCCTTAACAACAAATGATTTTGTAATTGTTGTCTTTGTATTCTTTGTAGAATCATAAGTATATCCTGCAGTAGTATGCTTTGGTTCAACTTCAATAGTAGCTGTAATTGTATAAGTTCCCTCTGCAAGTTTTGCGTATACATTAGAAGCATCTGCTTTAACAACGTTGATTGTTAACTGATCAGTAGCACTTAAACTTCCATCGTTAAATGCAGCACCTGTGGTAACTGAACCCGGAATTGTGTTGTATACAACATCTCCCTTTGCATTTTTAACAGTATAGTAAATACCTCTTACCTTGCCGGCAGTCTTATCTGTTTCAGTATCTTTTGTGTCATCCAAGCTATCGTTTTTAGCTAATTTCTTAGCTTCCACGCCCTTCAGTAATTCAGATACATTAACAGTAAAAATACGATTGCTAGTATTATCTGCATTTACTACGGCATCTTCTTCTGTCTGTGTTGCATTGTTGCTATTTAAAATATTAAGGCTATAGGAAATAGAATCACCAGCTACACCAGCCTCCTGTACATTAACAGTAACAACCTGTGCACAAACTTCTTTTCCGTCTTTCTTGAAAGTAAACTTAAAGGTATAAGTTCCCTTTACATAGTTAGATCCAGTAACAGTATATTTTACTTTATTGCCGTTCTTTGATGCATATCCTGGTACAGTAACATTTGCTTTGTCTACGCCATCCGGTGCACCTTCGCATGTAACTTCAATAGAACCATCATTAGCAGTAAACGCAAAATCATTTCCATACTGATCCTTAGTTGCTAATGTAATAGTTTCCTGGTTTGCATTTGCTGACTTGGATACTGTAACAGCAGTCTTATCAGTTATCATAGTAACAACCTTTCTTGCTGCTACAACAGTTACAGGTACAGAAGCGACAATCTTATCATCTTTCTTAATGAAGATGTAAGCCGTTCCTTCTTTTGCAGGAATAAGCTTTACTTTGTTATTTGTCTGCATTGTATCACTGCCAAGCATTAATGTTGTCTTATCGCTTGACTCAACTTTGTAGTCACTGTAATTTGAAATTTCTTTTCCATCAGTGTCTTTAATTTCAAAGTATGCCCATACAGCGCTTGTCTCATCTACAGCAATTTTATCATTGTCCTTTAAAGAACTAAATTTTTTATTAGCATCACCAATTCTTACCTTGAAAGAACTTACAGTAGCCTGATCAGTAGCTGTGATTGTAAGCTTGTTTGGTCCGATGTTTCCATCTGCCTTACCATCTGCTGTATACTTATTTGTCTTATAGGTAATCTCGGCTGTTGCAGTGTCACCAACTTTATTTAAGTAAAGTTTAGATCCGTTTACATATCCGTTTGCTGTTGTAAGTGAGAAATCATAGTTTACATCAGATGTTCCGTAAGGAAGCTCTTTTAAGATAACTCCGTTGGCATCCTTTGCAACTAACTTAATCTCTGTCTCAGTTTTTACTGGAATGGTAGGCTTATCAATATTGATGGACGCAACCTTGTTGTCTGTAGCAACAAAGTTTACAGTTGTTCCATCTAATGTAACTGTATACTCTTTGCCATCATTCATATCTGAGAATGTTGTAAGAGTAACTTTTGTAGCATCTTTGCTGTCTACAGAAACAGACTTAACCGGAAGGACTACATTGTCAGGAGTTTTGATAGTTACCTCAGAAGCCTTAATATTCTTTGTAGCACCATCGATAGTTGCAACAAGCTCATTTGTCTTGTTCTGTGCTACACTCTTAAGAACATAGTTCTTTACTTCTACATCCTTAGTAGTTTCAGCTGAATCCTTACCAACTGTAATCTTAGCTGTGATTGTTACCTTACCAGCCTTAACACCAGTTACTGTACCGTCAGCTGCTACTGTTGCAATAGAATCATCGCTTGATGTGTAAGTAATCTTAGCTCTTGAAGAATTTTTCTTAGTATTTGTTAACTTAGTTGTGCTTCCAATAGCTACTACTGAATCTCCAGATAAAGCAACGCCTACCTTAGCAACTTTCAGTGTGTAAGTAAGTTTCTTTGTCTTTGCCTTAGCACTCTTCTTTGTAGAAGTCTTGTAAGTTACCTTAACCGGAAATATGGGCGGTATTTCCTGCGGAAGTGTTGGAAATACTGGGGTTGTAAATAGCAGTTGATGCAAAATTATTGCTACAAGTAACACGTAATCAACATATAAGAGACTGGCAAGTGACAAAAATGAGGAACCACTTATAATGTAGAATATCAAATTCCGACAACGGCATAAAACGGAATATGTAATACAAAAGTGCCAGCATTCATCAATAAATCGAATACTGACACTTTTGAGTGATCGCAAGTAAAGTTTTCCGTTCCTCAGAATATTCTTTTTTAGTTCCTCCGCAAGACCTTCCTTTATATCTCTACCGGGATTTGATATCCGGCCGCAGACATTTCTTTTTCAAATTCTTCTACGGAAAGATTCAGTTTCTGAGCTCCCCGCACAACTCCATAATCACCCTCCTGTACGGACACAAATACCTCTGTTTTGCGACCTTTTGCAAGACCCTTTTCAAGACCTTCCGCAAGTCCTTCCTCCCGGCCTTCCTCGCGGAGGACATCTTCATATTTCTTTTCATCAAATTCAGTAAGACACATATTCACTAGCTCCGGTATCTGTTTCAAAGGCATCCGATAACCGCAAAGTCCTTCGTTCTTCCGCCATGTCCATTTCACTTCCATTGTAAAATACAATGTAGTGGGGGCGTGGGATTTTCAACAGATGCTTGCTGTACAGCCGCTCGGATCGGTGAATCAGTTTCCGGTACAGATCCGCATAATACAAAAATCCACGGAGCGGCATATTCGGGTTATAGGAACTCTGATGTTCGTAAAGACTCAATGTTTTGTCAATCAGAAATGAAACATCATTTTTGTATTTCATGTAAATGACATCTTCCAGAGTTGTGTACTCCAGATCATCCGGATTGGTATATGAGGTATGGTTTACCGCATTATAAAGACTCAGGGCATTTTCTTTGTTTTCGCCAAACAGTTTCCGGAATACGGTGTCCTTATATTTTTTGTTAACATGAATATCAGCATTTGTTTTTTCCATGTTTTTCAGGAACCCTTTCTTTATAACTCTTTGTTTTATATAAAATATGGGTTATTACAGATTATAGAAGCTTTCTTAACGTGATAGCAGAATCCACAGATTCTTTTTCCATTCCATCTGCAACTAACTGTTCCGGAGTTTTTCCTTCTTTCAGCTTTTGGACGATCTCAAGCAAGGTTTTCCGTTCTTCAGAACGACCTTTTGCTAGACCTTTTTCAATCCCTTCTGCTAGTCCTTCCTCCCGGCCTTCCTCGCGGAGGACATCTTCATATTTCTTTTCATCAAATTCAGTAAGACACATATCACACACCTCCC
>ENA-ORTV01000455-ORTV01000455.1-human-gut-metagenome-genome-assembly--contig:-NODE-455-length-50040-cov-4.578874_pt1 | contig 50040 bp, 44 predicted proteins | sample MGYA00241915_ERZ509194 | MGnify/ENA primary metagenome ERZ509194 (study PRJEB26280, sample SAMEA2338810) | human gut metagenome | biome: human gut; feature: human-associated habitat; material: faeces... | reverse complement strand
TTGATAATGTTGAATATGGTGGTGATTTTACTACAGATACTAATTTTGATTTGATCCTATTTACTACAAAAAGACAGACTAGTGAAACATTAACTAGTGAAGATATCGATTACAGGGAGGATACTTATAAATTTGCAATCCCTCGTAATTCTTTGAAGCTTAATGAAGTAGAACAACTGGCTAACAAATCATACAAAGATAGGATGAAAGGAAAATATCTTATCTGTAATTATAAGTATGATTGTAATGGTGGTAATGAATTTAAAGTACCATATATTAGCACAGCTTATAGATACTCAATGATATAATATGAAAAAGAAAAACAATAAAAAGACTATACCAGCATATGCGTTTGGCATGGATCAGTTGTCAAACTACCTTGGTGGAGCTAATATATTTGGCTCTGCCATTTCTGGTTTATCAGAAGAAGGTTCAACAGGTGATGTTGCAGGTAGTACTATTGGCAGTGCAGCTTCGTTAGCCGGTGCTGGTCTCACTGTAGGTGGTCCTATTGGCGCCGCTGTTGGTGGTGGATTAGGATTGGTAAGTGGACTTATTGGTTCAATTAAACGCAAAAAGCAAATGCAAGCATTACGACGCAGAAAGGAAACTCTCAATAAAACTAAAATAGGTATGAATGCCGCAGCTGAAACTGAAGGAGAATATTGGGATGATAATGATCTTGCATATACATTCGAGAATGGTGGAATACTCCCAGACTTAGCTTACTTGGACAACAATGAAGTGGTTAGAGATGATTATGGAAATATTGTTCAAGTTCCAAATACTCAACCAGGTACAGATAATCATTTAGTTGATGCGTCTACTTTGGAATCTGTGTTATCTGACAAAATTAAAAGACCTGGTACAAAGAACACATTTGCTAAGGAAGGACAAATATTATCTAAAATGACAAAACCTAGCAAAGGCAAAGATATATTTGCTGAAAATACAAACAGATTAAATAAAATAAATGCTAACAAAGCTTATAATAAATTGTTAGCAGAACAAGAAGTCGTTAAAGCTGCAAAGGGTGTTAAACCCAAAGTAAAAGGAATACCTGCATATGCAGATGGTAAAGGTAAAACTGTAGACGATGTTAGAAGTAAGATGAATGCAGATATATACGCTGCATATTCTGATTTCTTTGACGAACTCGGTACAGGATTAAATAAATTTGGTGAAGCATTGGGGTATTTTCCAAAACGCATATTTGGTCCTCTTATAAATAACAAGGGTATAACTGACGCTGTAAAATCTGCAAGAGATACAAAGCCTTCTGTCACTTCTACCAATTACACTGGTGACTCCAACGTTGGTAAAGTATTTAACAGAAGTACATCTATGAATCCTTTATCAATTGGCTCTCCTACTACTGGTGCTTGGTTTTCATATCCAACACAAATGATAGATGCAATCACATATGCAAACGATGAACCAATCGCTGTTGATATACCTCTTTTACCGATTGAATCTGAACCAACTTTAACAAACACGTACACAAAAACCCCTAGTACTACTGGTTCTGTAACCACCAAACAGACAACCAAACCTAACATTACTAAAACTACTACTCAAAGATTATCTGAACCAACAATACCACTAGTAAACACTAGTATGGCAATAGATTGGGAGGATGTTGTTACTCCAGTAAATATACCAACGTCTGCAGATGAAGCTACTAAGAAACGTGCACTTGGTAAACCAAAAAGTGGATATTCACCAGATTGGTTATCGTTGGCTCCTACAGTGTATAATACTTTACAATCATTAAGAGGACCAGAAGAAGAACCATTAGTATTAAACCCATATGCTGGTGCAGTTAGAAGCACAATGGCTAGACGTAGAATGAATATTGAACCTGCAAGATTAGCTAACAGTAGATCAAGGGCCATTTCAAATTATAACTTAGCAAACATTAATGCTAATACTGGTGCTAATTTAGCAGCAAGAACTCAAGCTGCTATTGATGAGTATGCTTCTAATGCAAACATGTATGCTACTAAACAAAATGCTGACAATGCTTACTTAGGAGAATACGCAAATACTCTTAATAATTTAGGACAACAATTTGTACAAAGTGAAAATATGTACAACGATCTTAATGCTAGAAACAGAGCTGCTGCTAGAAACTTTGGAGCAACTGCAACTAGTCAACTTGGTAAATGGTCTCAAATAAATAGACAAATGCAAAATCAATACAATAGAGATCAAATGACACTACCATTCTTAGCTGATTTCTTAAGTCAAGGATTTACTAAAGAACAAGTGGATAATTTATTAACAAGAACTAGAAATAGAGTTTAATATGGTAAATAGATATGACAATCCTGCACAAGCAGAGTTCATAAATACATACGTTCCAATACCATTTGAACAGTTGTATACTCTAGGAAAGCAGGCAAAAGAAAATGTAGATAAAGCTTTAAAAGAATATTCTACAACATTAGACAAGTGGGCTGATTTCCAATCTCCATCTGCAGCTGATACTCAAGCGTACTATGCTGAAACCTATGGCAGAGCATTACCAGTAGCTGAGGAATTAGCTCGCAACATTGATTTAATTAAAACACCAGAAGGTAGATCTAAAATTTACTCTGTCATCAACAATACAGACAGAGCTAAACTTAGTATGTTACGTCAAAGTGCAGAAGGATTGAAAGAAAGACAGAAAGTAAATCAACGTTTAATGCTTGAAGGTAAATATAATCCGGAATGGCATAATGTTGATTTTACTAACTATAATACTCTTACTTCAGGTATATATAATGATGTTGCTCCATTAGCTTATAAATCTGTAAATGACTTGGTTCATCCGTATGTAGATAATCTTAAACCTAGCTCAATGGGTACTGAAAATGGCTACTTAATTCACGGAGTATCCAAAGATAGAACAAGATCTCAAGTAAACGCACATTTGAGTGAAATTTTGAATACCCCAGAAGCACAAAAGCATATAGAACTTGCTGTCAAAAATGGGGCTTCTAAAGAAGAAGCAACTCAAGCATTTATTCAAAATGTGTATACTGCAGCAGAAGAAAAAGCTTGGAAAGATATAGCAGGAGTAGATCAATATAGTTTACTTGCTGCTAAATTAAGAGCAGATTCTGTTTCAAAAAAACAAAAAGTAGCGTATAGTAGAAACGAAGATCTTAGAGCTACTGCCGGAGTGATGCAATTATCTAAAATATATCAACAATTGGCCAATAGTGGTAATTATACTACTGAACAACTCAATAGCCTTACTCCAGAGCAACTTCAGTTTGCATATAACCAAGCATTAACAGATGCTGCTAAAAATGGTGATATGAAATCTATGGCAGGATTAATATCCGCTACTACAATAAAAACAAGTAAAACTGAATCTAATATGGCCATCAATCCAAATTATGATTCAAAGCGTGATGATGTAAAAATTAAGATAGGAGACAACACCCCATTTGCAACCATGAGGATACCAAATGGTGAAATGTTTGGTGCTGTGGCATTAAATTCAGAAGGAGTACCAGTTGCAGAAATGCCAGCAGAGTACATATTAACTAATGACAAGGGTCTAAACAAACTTGGAAGTTGGTTGACTAGTGGTGCAGATAAAAACAAACTTATAAATGATGCATTGAGCAACTATGGTCAATTTATAAAAGAATTTACAGAATCTACTTCCCCATTATTTGATGCTTCAAGAGGTATGTTCAGATATAGTAGGATTAATTCTACTAATTATCCATATCCAGAAAGTATGTTAGTATCTGGTAAAGCCTATATATCTGAATCCGAAGTAGAAGCTGTATTAGAAGCTCTAAAAGGTAGATATGGAAATTTAGATGAAGACGATCTGTTTACTATTCTTACTGAAGGTAAGCACCAAATATTGAAAAAAGTAAAAAATACCAAAGTAGGTGATTCGGAGGATGGGAAAACTTACTATGAAATGAATGTTGGCATTCCATTTGACGACCCGTCAAAACAAGTAAGTTTTGATCAACATTTTACAAATAGTATACAAGGTGCATCTGGGGCATCTAAAAATGTACAATACCAAAGAGGTATTTCATTTAATCAACCTACTTATTATAATAACTCAACTTTATAATCATGTACCCAAATTTTGATACAACAACTTTTGCTGCGGAAGGTCTTAGAAGAATGAAAGAGGGTTATCTTGCTTCTAGGACTTTACCTAGTTTTATTAATGAAAATTTTAATGCAGGATTGGCTAACGAAGAGATTGAATCCGTAGCGTTAGTAAACTCAATTAAAGACGACGAATACTTTGCAGCAGATGAATTCGGCGGTGAAAAAAGAAGTTTATCTGAAACAGGATTAGATAGTGATTTTCTGGGTAATGTTATGCTTAGAAAATCTTTAGGCTTCCTTTCAGACAAAGATGAGATGTTTTTAGGAAATTATGCAGATAATACTAAACCATCTACAAAGAATAATTTCCTAAAAATAATGCGTGGTGATACTGATGAAGTATTAAAACAACTAAAGGATAAAGAATCCAATGATGACAATTTTGAAGTATTTTCTTATTTTATTCCTACTTTAGATCCTGATACAGGTACCTACAAACTGAAAGAGGTAGTGGGTACTAAAGAGGCTATGGCTAAAGTAGAGTTAGCTGGTTCTTCTATCATTAATTCGTATGGTCCAAAAAAATTCTCAGAGAATCCTTTAATATCTTTTGGTAAAGGATTTGTTAGAGGTATTCACGATATTTTACCCGGTTTATATAGTTTCGCAGCAGGTGTTGGTGATATGGCAGAAGCTACTGCAAATTTAGTTAAAGGCAACGGTTTTGTTTCTAATTATGATAGTTTAAACGCATTAGCTGACTATAGAACTGATGAAGTAAATCAAGACGTGATATATGGCACTACTACTACTCAATCAGAAAAAGGTTTATTGGACAATTGGGAAGGTTTCGCCAATACTGTTGGTCAAGTAGTATCTAGTTTAACTGGTTATGGTGTACTAGGTAGAGCAATTGCTGGTACTGGTATTGGTGGTTTGTTAGGTGGATTTGCTGCAGAAGGCAAAGCTGCTGAAACATTAGGTAGTATAGCTAAGACATTAAATACCGCATTAGCTAAAGCCCCCACTGCAATACCCATGCTTGGTGCTGGTATGATAATGAACTATGGTGAAGGTTATCAAGCAGCTAGACAAGCTGGTTTGAGTTTAGAGGATGCTGCTAGCGTTGGTATGGCAGTAGGTGCAGTAAATACCTTTATTGAACAAAAATTAGGTTCAAATGTATTAAATCGTTGGTTGGCTACTGGTAAGTCTGGTGAAGAAGCTGCAAAAGCAATTATACGTGAAACAGGTGGTGATATGTCTAAATTGTTTGATAGAGGTATATCAAATAAAATTCTTAATTCAGTAATGAATACTGTAGACAGAATCACTGCCACTGGCAATAAGATTGGTTTTGGCACTATGTTTGAAGAAGGACTTGAAGAGTTCTTGCAAGCACAAGGTAAAAATTCAATTGAAATGCTATATGATAGATTTGTAGCACCGGATGATGTAGAAATTGGTAAAGGTAAATTTGGTACAGATATGTTTACTAAAGAATCTTTCAAGTCTGCGTTAGAAGAGGGTTTAGCTGGTGCTATTGGTGGCATGCTTGGTGGCATTGTACATTCTAGAGTAAAAGAAGATAGTTCTATCATACCTTTTATTGCATCTGGAGAATATGAAACGTTGCAAGCTGGTTTAAATTTAGCATTTTCTAAAGGTGCTATATCACAACAACAATACGATGGTATTAGGGCTCGTGCAGAATTACTTAATAATTTGTACAAAGATAATAGAGATGTATTTGCGCAAGTAGCTCAATATGATGCAGCCAATCAAATGGCGATTGCTGAAGGAGTTATGAGAAGCATCAGAGATCAAAATGATTATGTAAACAATACACAAAATGGTTATGAAGATGATTATAATCAATTTGTAAATATACTTAATAGTTCATCCTCAGTACAAACCAAAGATGGTAAATCTTTCAGCATTTCTACTGTAGATAGATTTGAAGAGACTTTGCGTGCAGCTGGTAGAATAGAAGAAGCCAATTTAATTAGGGATTCTAGGAAAGATGCTAAAGCTAAAGTAAAACAAGTATCACCAAAGCCAAAAAAATTTAATAATGACACAGAAAGATTGGCTTGGTTATCTATCAATAAACAGATAGAGGAACAAATGTATCAGTTTAATGCTCAAAAACGTATTAACGAATTGCGTTCACGTAAGTTAAGTGGAGAAATTGCATCTTTATTAAACAATAATGATGAATTACGCAATGTGTCTTCTGCATTTATTAATTCTACAGACTTCAATAGTAAATTTCAAGAGAAGGTTGATGCTATTAAAAATGCCAAATCAGAACAAGAAATTGATACAGCATTGAAAGAAGCTAGATCATTTGTTACTAAAGAACTAACGCAATTCAATAAAACAAACAACATTGTAACTAATGTTGACGAATGGGTAAATAAAGAATACGCTCTTCTTAACATGCAATTAGATAATATTGCTAATGAAAAAAAGATGAGAGACTATACTCTTAATTCTGAATGGGTTAAAAGTCAACAAGAAAACGTAGCCAAAGTATTTGAACTGGAACGAAAGTTGCAAGAAGCTAATCGCAAAGCCGAAGAAGCTTCGAAACGTATCAAAAAAATAGCAGACTATTTCTCAAGCGATGAATATAAGACTGAAATGGACAATCTTATAAATGATGAAAATACATCAGAAGAAGATCGTCAATTATATAAATCAGCTAAGGACGGAGATACTGCATCTCAAATCGAAGTAGCAAAAAGACAACGTGATAATATAGTTAAAGAACTTAATTCTATTCCCGTTTCAGAAAAAGAAGCACGTGAAGCGATTAAAGCTAATTTGGATAGTACACTTGAATCAATAAAGTATCTTGAACAAAAAAAGAAAGATGAAGATGAAGAGATAGCGAAATCTATTCCACAGCCCGTTGATGCTAATTATGATGGTATTAAAGATAGTGTAGTAGATAAAAATGATAATGCCTTTACTCTAGATAAAAAAGCTACCAAACGTTCTGATAAATATGGTTTTGTATATACGATAACTGATAAAGATGGTAATACTTCCGAAGTAAAAGAAAAAGAATTACTAGATTATTTTGTTGAAACAACAGATGGCGAAAGCATTAGCCTTGCGCAATTAGCTAGCATTCAAGAAACTGCTTACAAACAACAATTTACACGGAAAAAAATAAATTTAAAAGAGGGGCAAGATGAAAACTATGAAGTCACTGAACACAAAACTAAATTGCGTAAAGACCACAGTAAGGATCCTAAATATGCTGAATCCGTAAGACTTGCTGTTGACACTAAATTTAAAAAGATTATTAATGACCCCAAATTTGATGTAAGTAAACTTCCAATCGAATTAACCATTAGTGATAATATAGAAGAATTAAATGGTTACGCAAAAGAAAAAGCAGCTAAAAATTTATTTCAAAAACTACTTAAGTCTGCAGATCCAATTAAAGACTTTGAAGAACTTTCTGAAGTAGAAAGAGATGAGTTAACACAATATTTACCTATTCAAGGCACTATAACTTACAAAGGATATAAAAATAAAATATTTACTTTTTCTAATGCTAGTAAGTTAAAAACCAAGTTATGTATTGAATTACTTAAAAATAATGGTAAATTAACACTACCAGCAGGTAGTATGTCTCGTACTCCAGGTTATCTTAATTATCAAACAAATACTTCAAATAATTTAATTTCTGGACTTAATTTAAAGTTAAAAAATGGTGAGTATGTATTTCCTAATGGTACTCCTGTAAGAATAGGTATTGCAGATGCTGCAGGTGGTATCATGTACATCGATCCTGTTGATGATACTGCAGAATATCTAGTAACGGCTAATGCTGAAGGTACACCAGGGTCACCTTATTTAGTTATCCCCGGTGATTATCAACTCACTGGTGAAGAAGGATATGTAGCAAAACTCAACCCGAGTAAAATACCTAGTGATCTGGCGGTCAAACTAGCTCAAGTGTTCTCAGATATACAATCTGGTAAAATTAAATTAAGTGATAAAGTAGCTGCAAATAATCCCTACGGCATTATCCCAGATAAAATTGGGTATTTATCGTATGGCGAGTTCTTAAATTACATCATTTACTTTGGGGAAAATACCGTTACAAGTAAGCGTGAACCAAGTAAAATATTGTTCTTTGATTATAAAGATAATGGTATATTAAAATTTGGAGCCAAACAAGAACCATTAATTCCAAATAATGCCGATTCAATGGCTTCATTTGTCAGATGGATTACTACAAATAAAAATTTCTTACTATCAAGAGCATTTTTGAATAATGATACTCCAATTAAAAATGGATTTAAATTTGTTAATGGTTCTGTCAAATTAGATTTTCCTACTGGAGGTAGATACTTAAACTCAGTTATTGAAAATGGTTTAATTAAAACAGATCTAGATATCAAACAAGGTCTAATTTCTGAATCTTATTTACTTATAAATAATGTTCCAACTTCGAATCCCATTGAACGTACTGTAGAGAATGATCCAGTAATTAATATCGAAAACAAACCTACAAAAAGCATTGAAGCTAGTGAAATATCTGTTTCTACTGTGGAAAAGAACTTTAAATCCGAAATGGAAAATTTACCAGAAGGTACAACAATAATAGCCAAAGTTCCCGGTAGTCAAAAATATGCAAACGCTTGTGGTTTAGTTAAAACTAAAGACGGTTTCGTAGGTAAAAGCAATGGTGTAATTACAAAAACATCTAATTTGACCGATTCTCAAGCAAATGAAGCTATTAGAAAAGCATTAGTTGATGATTATAATCACTATATTAATGGTTTAATTAAATATGAAGAAGAGCATCCAGAAGCAAGAGAAACTGTAACTGATGGTAATGAAACAGGTACTGTAACCAAACATGGTTATTTAATTTCTACAAAAAATTTTGTTAAAAACAAAGCTGTTGATAATCCAAAATATTATGAGGCAGTAAAGAAAATTAAAATAGTTCCTATAGTAGAAGTTAAACCTAGTAACGAAAGTAAGAAATCTATTAAACAGATAACGCAATCTAAATCTATTACTTCAACAGAAACCAAAACAAACCGTTCAAACCCATTTGCAACATTGGAACAAACGGAACAGGTGAAAAAATATTCAGACATTTGGGACAAAGCAATGGAAGGTTTTAATTCTATCGCTGATGAAAAACTACGTTTGAGTGCCATACGTTCACTAATTTCTAATCCTAGTTCAGCTGCATTAAAATTATTAGGGATTACCAGAGAGGAAGCTTATGAATTCTTAGATTATACTTTTCCAGATGGGAATACCGTTAGTAGGTTATTATTAAATGGTGAAAAAACAGATACTCCCACTGCAATTACAGAAACACCAAAACCAATCAAATCCCCTGTAAAAGAAGTAGTACCTGAAAAAACTGAACCTAAAGTTGAAGAGCTTAATGAAATAACTAAAGAAACTTCTCCATTTAAACTTACACCTCTGGCCAAAGATCCTCAGGTATATAAGGATCTCGTTAGTAAATATAGTAAAGAAATGGAGGAAATGAGCGCTGAAGAGATGCGTGAAATAGTAACTCAGTTAAATGAACAAGTTGCAGATGCTATACCAGGTTTTGAAATTTACCACAACATCAGAAAAAACTCACTAAGTCTTAGAGTAAGAAAAGAAGCGAAACCAATTAAAGAAGAAACTCCTGCACCACTAGTAAATGCTCCATTAACCCCCAAAGAAATGGCAGCAAAAGCTGGTATTACTCCAGAAGATACTGGTGAAAAGCGTAGAACTAGAAAAGCGGGAGGTAAATTTGGAGGTGGTAAACGCCCTAAACCATCTGCTCCTATGACGGTACGTGAGAATGAAAAACAAACTCACAATTTGAATAGAGAAGTCAGACTATATCGTCAAATGTTTGGTAAAAAAGCGGGAGGTAAGGTAACTATAGTAGACAAGTTAATACGGATTATTGGTGAAACAGGTAGACCTGGTTGGGCTTGGTCTATTATGAATGAAGACGGCATTACATTGTTTGAAAACCCGGCAGAAGGGGCTACTTATCATGAAGCATTTCACAGAGTATCTTTATTACTTCTTTCCCCAGAAGAAAGAAATCAATTGTACAGAATGGCTAGAAAGGAATATTCACTTTACAATCGTAGTGACAACGAAGTTGAAGAGTTTTTAGCTGAATTATTTAGATTGAATGTATTAGAAAATGCTCCTAAAGCTAAAGGGTTTGTGGGAAGAATATTATCAAATATTAAAGAGTTTATCAAAACCTTCTTAGGATTAAATAAAACCAAATTAGATAATATTGACGGTTTCTTTAATGCAATTAAGAAAGGCAAATACAAATATGCCAGAGTAAACAAACAATCTTTGACTGCTTTTAATAATAGGTATGCTAATGGTGACGCTCCGCTTACTGTAAATGGGGTTACTTTGCACAATATATACAATAGTGCATTATTAAATAACATTGTAAGTACGCTTACTTCAATGACAATCGATGTTAACGGTATTCAAAACATTGAAAGTCTTGAAAAAGGATTAAGTTTCAAAGCAGTAAAAGATCAATTAATTACACTTAGGGATAAATATGAAATCGCATCACAAAATGATTCATTTACTGAATGGGAAAAAGCGGCATATCAAGAAAAAGTTGATATGTATAATGAAATATTAGATAATTTTTCCACAGTATTTAGACCTCTTATTGATACGAAATTGCAAGGTTTCAATATTAGACGTGTTGAAAATAAATTAGCTGATAAAGATGACTTAAATGATTTGGTTAATGATGAAATACGTTCTGCATATGAGTTTTCAGTAAAAGAGAATGCGCAAGCAGATATACGTGTTATGTTCTTAACTCTTAAGAAATCTGATGAATATGATCCAGATACATTCTTACCGCAGTACGTTAACCCTGATATAGCTTGGTTTAATACGTTTAGTGCAGTACATGATGCTAAATCTATCGATGAAATGTTAGAAATATTGGCTAAAAAAGCCGATGAAACTAACACAATTAGACAAGCGAAGGGTGATTCTAGTAAAACAAATATGTATTCAGAATTATATGATATTCTTACTGCTACAGATGAAGATGGGAACGTAGATGAAATGCTTAAGACTAGATTCTGGAACACTTTTAAGAAACACAGAAACAAATTCATTAATGCCTATTTTGCTAACGAAACTAGCGAAAATGGAAAAAAATCTACTTCATATGAAATTCGTTTTGGTGATGCTGATATAAATAAACGTTCAAATAAAATTGAACAGAATTGGTCTGCATTGTTTGCTATAAATGGCACTTTTGCTAATAAAGAAAAATTACAAAAAGCAATAGATGATTACAAAGCATTAGTATCTAAAACTAGAAAAAATACTTTCTTAAAAACTCCTTATGAAGAAAATGCTATAGAATTAGTTAGAATACTTAATTCTATAGACATTGTAGTAGATTTAGATACTATTGGTATTTTGTTAAATAATAATTATTTTAATAGTAATTTAAACATAGCTTTAAAGAATCTTATTAATGGCGTTGCTAAAAAAGGTTATAAAGATCCAGTAGGTTTAAATCAATTGTTTGGTGAATCTGGTTTATTGCAATCATTAATTAATGATGATATAGAAAATGTTCAAGATAGAGCTTTAAATTTATTTGATAAAGAAAAATCAATCATTGAATTAGCCAGATCTTATGTAGCAGCTAATCCTACTGCGGAAGATGACAGTGTAATTGGTCCAGATGGTAGTTTGGTTTATGCTTACAGTGAAAATAATACGATTACTTCAATGTTTGAAGAATGGTTAAAGGATGAAAATTTTTATAACCAAATGAAACAAGTTACATATAGTAGGTCGTCTTATTGGTTAGATCAAATGGCAGATACCAAAGTAAGAGACAATGTGCACGTTGAAACTATGTTGTCAATGGTTGCTACTGATGAATATGATACTGGTAGAGGTTATTTGGATATAGCACCTAATGAGGATTTGTTATTGAAATTTAACGCAGTAATAAATAACAAAATGCCCTTACCTACTTTGGCTAATAAACGTACTTATTATTTCATATCAGGTCTAAAGCGTGTACCAGTTAGTATTCAAAATGGTCAGTTAAACGATGAGGCTATTGATGTATTTACTAATTACGCAATAAACGAATACGTGGTAATACAAGAAGCAATTAAAGCCAAAAATAAATTCTTAGATAGAATCGGGGTCAGTGAAGACGTTTGGAATAAAATGTCTGGCAAAGAACAAAAAAAGTTATTAAAAGAAAAAAATACTAATTACAAAGAATTAGTTGAAAATTACCATTATATAGTCAAAGGTGGTTCAATGAAGCTTACTGGTAATGGGTATAAATTTAGATATTTTACTTCTTTTACAGACAAGCTGAATGATGATAAGTTTTGGGATATAAATAATTCTAAGCTTAGAAGTGGTATTAACAAACTCTTAGTACAACAAGTAAATAACACTATTAAATTATTTATCAATCAAAAATTAATTAGGGGTAATAATAAATATTATGATGTTGAAAACGTAAAAGAAAAAGATGATACTAGAGTAAATATTAAAGCTATTCTTGGAAATACATTATTACCAGCCAGATTAATAAAAGGTGAAAAAACAAAGAGGGAAGATATAGCTGCAGCTATTGCTGACTATGCTATTAACTCTGCCGTGTCTACTCTAGAATTTGAAAAACTTGTATCCGGAGATGTTGCTTACTATAAAGGTAGTAAAGACTATCAAGCGATGTTAGATGATCGTGTAAAACGTTATTCAGCATTAACCTCCACCAAATCAATATTGCGTGAAATTTGGCCTACAGATTATTTAGATTTTAATTCACACAAATATCGTACTTCGGTATTTAGTTCTAATATTGTAGAATCTAGAGTAATGTACGATGAGATGATGTCTAAGTATGTAGGTACTGATGATAACCACGGATTATTGTGGAAACAATTTGAAAAGTTTAAAAAAGATGGTGTTGGTAGATTTGCTACGATGACTGATGAGCAACTTAAAGAAGAAGTAGTCAAAGAAGCTGACAAACGTTTAAGTAAATACTTAAGTACTGACCAAACCGACGCTCAAGTATTAATTAGTCCTAAAATGTTTAGGAAATTGGCAATAATGAATGGAGAATGGAATGAGGAAAAAGAAGAGGCATACAATTTAATGGAATCAGATGAACCATTAAGTCTTGAAGATGAACTATATGCATATTCTGTAATAATGCAACCATTAAAATACATTCATTTCGGTTATGATTTTATTAATGGTTTACAAATACCAATTTATGATAAGATGTCATTAGCTACAGTATTTAAAAGAATTGCTGTTGGTAGAGATTTGCAAAAAGTACGTGAATTTATGGACACCAATGATGTTGATATGGTCAAATTTGAAACTGCTGTTAAATCTGGGCTTAGACAAAAAGGTACTTTTTACGAAGATGGTAAACCATCTGAAAATCTTAATGATATACCAGTATTTGAACAATCTTTTAAATACCTTGGTAAACAGTTAGTAACTGATCCTCATCATGTATCAAGAATAGCATTAGGTACACAAATGGTTAAAATTGGTGTAGCTGGTGTAGAAGATGACGTAATGTATGAGTTTAATGGTAAACAATATACTGGCGCTCAAATAATAAACGATTATGTAGAAGCTATTGCCAGATTGTCTGATCTCGGTAGAGAAAGAATATTATCAGATTTTGGTCTTTCCGAAGTTACTGAAAATGGTAAAACATATATGATACTAGAGCGTGATAAATTTGTCGAAATGCTAAAAGATGATGCCATTAATAGTAATATGCCATCCAATTTAATTGATGCATTAAAAACAATTGAAAACGACAATGGCTCTAAAGACTATTATGTAGATTTATCAGGTTTGCCTGCTCTAAGTTGGATACAAAGTCGTATTGTTTCAATGATTAAAAAAGAAACAATTGATGTTAATACTCCTGGTGGTTCAATGATCCAAATGTCTAATTTTGCATTTAAAAATTCTTATGTAGAAGTAGACACATCTAAGTACGAATATAAATTTAACAAAGAACTACGTTTTAAAGACGAAAACAATAGGCTTCAGGCTGTAGTATCTATCAATTTATTTAAAGACGTATTACCTAAACAATACTTACTTGAACAGGCAAAACAGAACAATGCTACTTATTTTGATGAAGCTAAGAAATTTATATTAGAAAACCCAGATTTGGCAGCATTGTCATATCGTATCCCTACTCAGGGTATGAACTCAACGTTACCAATTACTGTGGTTGATGTATTACCTGCCAATGTTGGTGATACAATTATTTTGCCAGCAGAATTAACCACTTTGACTGGTGCGGATAGACATTAATGTCCGCATAAAACTCCTTTAATTGCTGGAAACCCCTTAAAGCCTAAGGTACTAAGCGTAGTAAAAATCCAAAGGATTGGGCAACCAGCAGCCAAGCCGATCGTTATCTATATAACTAATCGGAAGGTTCAACGACTAATACTCAACTGAAGCTTCCTCAATGGATAGCAAATATGAAAACAAAGATAACTAAAGAATCTAGAAATTTATTGATAGCTCTTTTACTTGGTGATGGAACAATAAGCAATAACAATGTATTTAAATTAAGTCATTGTGAAGAACAGCGTGATTATCTTGAGTGGAAAATAAAGCAACTCAAAAATGCAGGATTAAGAAACAACGGATTAAAAGAATACATTAGTGCGAAAGGTTATAATATTGGTAAAAAAGTATATTATACTCAATTAAACATTATACCTTTTATAAAGGTTCTACGAAGAGTTTTCTATAAGCCTTATAAGAAATTAGGAAATAGAAAATTACTAAATAGACTTGACGCTAGAGGAATTGCAATTTGGTATATGGATGATGGTCACATAAACTACAGAAAAACTAATGGCAAAATACATGGTTTTTATATAAAAATTGCAACTTGTTTACCAAAAGAGGAATTACAAATAATAATAGATTACTTCAAAGAAGTTTGGAATATTGAATTCTATATGTTTCACGAAGGTAAGAAAGAAGATAGTTATTCTTTATGTTGTGGTACAAAAGAAGGAATAAAATTTATAAACATAATAGAGCCATATGTTGAACAAGTTCCTTCAATGAAACATAAAATTCAATATGATTTGAGTCAGCGTATACACGCTGTGTAGCCGAAAGGCGAAATGGGGAGCATCTATCAAAGATGAAGATATAGTCTAGTCCTTGTGGAAACACAAGGTAGCGACGTTTGATGTAGATAAAATGTATTTAGCACGTTATAACTATGAGATAGTAGGTGGTAAATTACATAAAATAGAGTTTGTTGACGATATTGATTATATTGATGAATTTGGCAATCCTATACAATTATCAGAAGACGAATACCTAAGAAAAGTATATGATTATAAACGCAGATGGTACAATTCTGAATTTTACAATCAAGCAAAATCGGATATACCAGCTATTCTTACTTCCGTAATAGCAGATACTAATAGAAATGGAGAAATAACTGAAGAATCTATGGATGTACTTCAAAGCATGTTACAAAAATACGAAGTATTTATAGATAAACGTGCATTTAATTCCATTTTAAAGAATAAGAAATTAAAACCAAGTAAGAAAATAGCAGCATTGTCAGAAACATTTGTATTTGCAGATGAAGGACAAACATTTGAAGAATTTAAAGAAACAAACAAAGGTAAATCCAAATGGGAATTAAATAACAGCAAACAAATAGAAAATAGATTGTTAGATATTTTCCAAACTACTCTTACTTCGGAAAACCATTATATGGATGCAACTGTCCCATTGGATTTTGCTACAGATGCATTAAAAGATGCAGTAAAAGTAGTAGATGGGTTTTCTAATATCAATAAAAATTATAAAGATACTGAACCATTATTCCCATTATATCAAGAAAATGTAAAAACACAAAATGTTGGTGCTGATGCTGGTATTGGACCAATGGCACTTATTAATACGTTTCGTGTTATTATGCAAATTTCTAAATTAAAAATTGATAAAGGTATCGACTTAACTGTTAAGCGTGGCAAACATAGATATAAACGCAATTTAGTTAGACAATTATCTGAAATTAGTGAATTGTATAATAAATTTGATGTTAATGGAGTATCTATTATGGATTGGACATCTGCATTAATTAATGCTCACGTAGACGCAGCTAAAGACTCTTATATTACTCGCTTGAATGTTAATTCATACACTTACGATGTAGTAGCGTTATTAACTTCTGCCGGAGTGGGTATTAATCAATTTTATTTCTTATCCCAACCTGTATTAAAACAAATTGCAGAAGAATCCATTCGTAGAAGTTCTGCTAAAATAGGTCTATCTAAAAAAGAAAAAATGGATAGACGATGGGTAGAAGGTATAATTAGCAGATTTGAAAAAAATGCAAAAATGCCAAAGAATTGGTTTGAGAAACTAAACGACGGTGAACTCACTATAGAATGGAAAGGTGAGCAACGTAATGTATCCGAATTGATATTTGATGAAGAATGGTTACAAAAACAATTGGAAGATCACTATAAGGGGAATCTTACTCCAGAATGGTATAGAAATCAAGTAATATTGTATGAATATTTTAAAGACATTCAAAGCTATAGTAAAGCATTAAGTAATCTTGTATTGGCATCCCAAGTAGACACAGGAAAGATGGGTAAGAATGAAGCGGAAATAATTCTTTCTTTACATAACATAGAAAAATGTATGGATGATCCACACTTCTTAAATGCTGATGAAGTATTTAGTAAAACTTTCTTAGGTAGAAAATTAAATAATAGTGCCAATTTACTATTCGAAACACTTAGAAACGAAATACTTGAATTTAGTCCTGGTTTTATAAATCTTACTAATACTTTTGGCAGATTTTCTAATACTTACTTTGATAGAAAACCAAATAATATCAATAAATACATGTCTGAAATGAAGTTTGCAATACAAGCTGAATTTTTTAACGAGTACTGTAAACAAAATAATATTAGTATCAAAGATATGTTTTATGGGGATAATACCATAGTAGATAGAATGGCTAGATTACGTAGTCAGATACTATCTGGAGTAAAATATCAAGATTTAGCCGACAATGAATTAATTAAAATGCTCATTCCTGGTTTAAATAGGGAAGGTAAACCTAAGAAATTTGAAACCGTAATGAAGCTTAGAGATTCTGCTTCTAAAGATGCGTATACTTACGCTTGGCGCGATTTATTAGAATACCGCAACAAAGAAGTAAGAGATTTGGCTAAAGATCTTATATTGTATTCATTCTATACTAGTGGCGGTAGAGGTACAGGTGTTTACGCCACTTTGGATTTAGTTCCATTTGAAGTATTAGGCAACATGTCTTATATCAATAATGGTGTAGATTATACATACAATCAGTACCTAAGAGATGTTATGCAAAGATCCCGCAATAATGCACTAGATGCTGAAAAATATTTGGAATACGCATTTAAAGCACTACAAGATTCTGAAGATATTGTACAATCAGCAATTACTTCAAGAAAAAGTTATATTGTAGATTCTCAAGAAAAGGACGGAAAAATAGTATACTTTACAACAGAATCCGATACGTTTAATACTTCAGATGGGTTACCGTCACCGTTCTTAAAAATAGGTGATGATTTATATAAATACGTTGGTATGAAAACCAATTCTAGTGAATCATATCCAGTATATGCTTTAACTAATTCAATTAATTTTAAAGAAAGAGGGTTTAGTATTAATGAGGGCACATTAACTTCATCGTTTGATGAAAATCAAAGGGAAGATACTACTGATTTGCACATTCCTTTTAATGAAAAATTCATTGGAGATGCTAATTTTACTGCAAGAAACGCATTTACACAAAATCCTACAGAAACACCAGTTGTAGATTATACTAGTTTAGATGAAGAAGGTGAGGGAAGTACTCAAGAACAACAAACCCCTGAAAGCACTACTGATGACTTTTTAAATGCTACAGAAAACTATGGTAATTCAGGTATAGATTCATCATTCTTTAATGACAAGAATGAGTTCCCAACTGATGAAATGACTCATTGTATAAAGTAATCGTATATGAAAATAATTTGTCCTAATTTAAAAAATGAAGAGGTTGCAAAAGAATTTGAAGAATTAAAAAATGCAACTAGTGAAGCAGCGGCTTATCATATATGGTCGCAGAACAATGGTAATGGCATAGATAAGGCTCCCAATGGGGAGCCATCTAAGCTCTTTTCAGACCTTTTAGAGCATTATAATGGTGATAGAGTAGCTGCTATTCAAGCTAAAGCTAAAACGTTTTCTAAGAGCTTTAAAGAGTGGTTTGGTGATTGGCAATCTGAAGACAAAGCTAATGTGTCCAAAGTAGTAGATGAAAATGGGGAACCTTTGATGGCGGCATTTGACCCAAATCAAATTAAATCAGTAGATAACCAAAGTACATTCTCTACTCAGGATAACAACATATATCAAAACATACAATTTAACGAAGGAGCATCTGACCCAACTTTACAAAAAAGATTATTCAAAGGCAAATTGAAATCATCTGTAAGTGACATATTAAAAAATATTCGAAATACAAATCCATTACTTACACCATTCTTAGAAGTAATTTCGGATGCAATGATAGGCAATAAACATATACAATCTACTAAGATTGTATTATTACCTACCAGAATTGTATTAGAGAATAGACCAGAAACAACTAGTGCAGGATATTATGATGCATCTACCAATGTTATATACATTTACGAAGATAGTAGTTTTAAGGGTAAAAATGGATTAGCTGATACTACTATTCTACATGAGATTATTCATGCATTTACTCATCAAGCTTTAATAAATAACCCATCTGTTAGAAAAGAAGCTATAGATTTGTTAAATGGTGTAAGAAAACAATTGGAAAAAATTTACAATGAACCCTACAAACAGTTATTAGAAGAATATAAAAACACTTTTTATGGTTTAGAAAATGAAGAAGAATTTTTATCTGAGTTATTTGCAAACAGTAGATTTGTAAACGAACTGTTAAAGCTAGCTCCAACCAAGCCAATAACTCAAGAACCAAATAACATAATTAGTAAATTATTAAATTTTATATTATCCCTATTTAAGGTAAACAGCAAGAACAACGCATACACTGAATCCATGTTATTGCTAAATGATATAATGTTTAATTATCAAGATACTTTAGAGGGTTATTACAATCCTTATGAAAATGGCGCACCATTGCTTAATCCTCAAACTTCTGACGCAAGTACTATAAAGAAGATATTAGCAAGAAATAAATCTAACATTTCCTTTGAACCAACTTCTCATACTTATACTAACACGAATACTGGAGAAATTTATACTCCAGTATCTACAGTAAAAGATACTATGGGTTTTGGTGCAGATACTTCAGTAATGACTGATGAAACATTGGCCTACGGTGAAACTGCAGCAAAGGTGGGTTCAGCTATACATGATTTTATTCATAGTGAACTTACTGGGGAAAAAGTAACAAATTCTGAAGTAAAGTTATCAAAAGAAGCAAAGAAAATGATAAAGGATACTATAATTCCAAAATTCCTTAGTAAGGGTGATGAGGTTATTGCTTCAGAACAAATAATTGCTAACGATGCTGCTAAAGTTGCTGGTACTGTAGATTTAATTATTAAAGATAAGGATGGTAAGATTCATTTATTAGACTTTAAAACTAAAGCTCGTACATATAAAGGGAAAGGTAAATATGGGTTTGACTATTATTACAGTTCAAAGAAAGAAACCAAAGAAGGTGGTAAGCCTGATTCAGAAAGGCATGATTTTCAATTAACTATGTACAAACGCATGCTTGAATTACAAGGTATTCAGGTAGATAGTAAAGGTATTATACCAATGGAATATACGTTTAATGAAGATGGTATTATTACTGAGGTGTGGATGCCAGAATTAGAATACGCAAACAAAAAAGGTATTATACCACATAGAATAAACAATCAATTAGAACAAGAAATCAATAAGACAGTATTTTCTAACGATCCCAAAGCCACTACTTCGGAAATAGATTCTGAAAATTTAATTAAACAATCAGAAATAGTACAAAACATATTAAAAGTATTAAAAAATCAATTAGCAATATATAGAGTAAAAGGTTATACTACTAAAGCGGAAGTCTTAAATAAAGTCATCAACAATTTAAATAAACTTGAAGAAGGTGAAGTAATAGTAAGTTATGTCAATCAAGCTATGGAATTACTTAAACCGTTGATTGATGAATATAACGCTAATTTAGCTGCTGAAAAAGCGGGGGCTACAGATGTTTGGAATTTACGTAAGTTAGAAGCTTGGAAAAATTATGCAGAATCATTTATAAACTTAGAAGATATACAAGATTATCTTTTTACTAACTCAAACGCTTTGAGTTTCTTAAGTAATGACGATAAAGAAACTTTGATTGAAACACTGGCTACTGTAATATCCTATAAAAACGCATTAGAAAATTCCTATAAAGCAAAAGGAGAACGTATTTGGTTGAATTGGTTAACTCCATTTACTACAAAAGTAGAAGCAGAATATCGCAGAGACGCTGAAAAAGCCTATAAGAAGGCAAATAATGGGTCTACGGGGCTATCTGACAAGACTTCTATGGAGAAGTATATAAATGATTACATAGAGGATCATCGTCGTGAAATCGAGCTCAAAAGCCGTGAATTGCTACGCCAACAAAGTAAAATTGCTACCACTAGTCCATTAGGTGCGATGAGTAGATGGTTGGATACTATATTTGAAAGTGCTGATCCTATAGTAGGATCGATGGCTAAAGCGTATCATACTGTTTGGATGGAATCGTTACAAGAGTTTAATGATAAGTATCGCAATCTTATTGATTTACTTGAGGAATTGGAAAAATCTTATCCTTCATTAAAAAACAATCCTAGAAAATTTTACGATTTTATGATTGAAAATGATGAGCATGGCATACGTTTAATTTCCAACATATCTCCTGCTTTTCAAGATGCTTATGAAAAAGCTAGAGCAGAAATAAACTCTAATCCAAAGTATGAAACTAATGCTGACAAAGCTTCAGCAATTGCAGCATGGTTAAATGAAAACGCTCCTATTGTTGGTAAGGAAGTTCTTAAAAAGGAAAAAATTCAATATTTACAGTATTTGTTGGACAAAGGTGAAATTACAATTAAACAACACAAAGTATTATTAAACAATGAGAAACGTGAACCATCTTTTAAGAAGAGTTGGGCTGATTTAACCTACAAAGGTGTAATTAGTGAAAAAGTAGCAGATATGCTTCGTGTTAAATTTAATGAATTAAACTGGGCGCATAGAAAACCAGATGCTAACAAGTACAAAAATGACAAATGGGAAGCTTTAGAAAAATTGAGGGAAAGTAACCCACAAGACATACGTATTAGATTCTTCGATTTTATTAGCAATCTTTCTACTACTGGTGATACATTTGTACCAGATAGATTTAAGTTAAATGGCAGATTACCAGGAATGTCTAAAGTATTAGCCGAACGCATAGTGTCTGGCAATATGACTAAACAGTTGTGGGAAGGGGTTGAAAAAGAACTCAAAGTACGAGCAGACGATACCAATCGTGGTATGCAAATGACAGATGAATTAGATAGACCAATTAAATTTATTCCTATTTTCTTTACTAATACTTTGCCAGAAAGTGAACAATCATTCGACATTGCTACAATATACAAAGAGTGGTTTAGATCAGTAAATAATTATAAATACATTAATGAAATATTGCCTCAGTTAGAATACACCAAGTGGGTAATTGAAAATCGTAAAACTACTAAAACTGATTCAAAAGGGAACCCTGTAAAAAATGTAATTTCACGTATTGTTAGAAATGGTGAAAGTGATATTGATCCTACTACCAACGCATTAATTACTGATGAAAATTTGATTGCACAAGTTAATGCATGGTTTGATCAAGTAGTATATGGTATATCTGATAATGATTTAGGTACATTTATGGGCATAGATGGTGCTAAAGCATTAAATATGTTCCAAAAATACACAAGCTTAAAAGTGATGGGTGTAAATGTGGTCAGTATGGTAAATAATGCGTTAATGGCAGAAGTACAACAGATGGAGGAAGCATTTGCAGGTCAGTACGTATCTAAAGCATCGTATACAAGGGCATCTGGAGCTTATTTGAGCGATTTACCTAATATTATGGGGGATTTGGGTTCACGTAAAATTACAAGTCTTACAAATCTTTTAAATGAACATTTTGGAGTATTCGTTGATTACAACGAAGGTTCTTTATTAGAAAACAACAGAGCTAAGAAACTTGGTAAATTATCTACATTATATTTTACTACAAATGTAGGTGAACATGAAGCTCAATCTAGATTCTTACAAGCTTGTCTAATGGAAAAAAGAGCATTAGATAAAAACGGTAATGATATAGGGTCTATGTACGATTTCTTTACTGTGGAAAATGGTAAATTAGTCTTTGATAAAAATAAACAAGTTGCTAATTTCAACAGTAAGGAACAAATATTGTTTGGTCAACAAGTTTCAGCAATACTTAGGAAAATGCATGGTAATTATGCTTCGTACAGCAAAGTGGCATTACAACAAAATGGTATGGGTAAGCTTGTATTAATGTTTCGTAAATGGATATATACTACTGCAAAACGTAGATGGGCTAAAGAATATTATGATGAATTTGGACAAACCTTTAGTAAAGGGTTTTATAGAGATGGTGGTTCATTTTATTACAATAAAGTGCGTAGTTTTTTCGAACGGTTCAGAGATGAAGCTGCCGCATTAGAGATAGCTGAGAAAGCAGATTGGAGTACTATGACAGAAGCCGAAAAAGCGAACGTCAAACGTTTTACTACAGAAGTTGGTTTATTTACTATGATAACTGTACTATCTGTGTTGTTGGGTCAAATTGATGGTGATGATGACGATGAAGTTACAAAATATATTTTAAACAATTTGGATTATCAACTTTTCAGACTTTCCACTGACTTAACTTTCTACATTTCTCCAGCCAGTTTCTTGCGTATAGTACAATCACCGTTGCCGTCTAGTAGTGTAATAAAGCAAGTATCTAATCTGTTTGATTCATTACTTCATCCTACCGCTAAATTTAAAACAGGTGATTGGAAAGGTGAGTATAAGATAAAAAAACGTGTAATGGATTTATTACCTATAGTAAGACAAGTTTATCGTTTACGTAATATAGATGATGAAAAGCAATTGCTGTCAATCCTTTAATCAAACACTTCATTGCAGGTTCAATGAACCTGCATAATTACACATTTAAAAATAGTAAAGCCGTAACACAATTGAGTGCTACGGCTTTTTCTTTGATGTGTAATATGTAATTGTAATTACTAGAATTACCAATCTATTATATCTTTACCATCGAATTTATCATCTTGCTTTCGACTATGTTCACGATTGGGGGAATCATGGAATACTTCCCAAATGTATTCCCTAGTATAATGATTCACTTTATGATTCATTAATCTAAATGGGATACTTTTACTAATCTGGTTATATTCTGCATTTAACATGTGTTTCCAATCTCTTTCATCTATACCTGGTTTATTTAATACGACAATTGCCAATAATTCGTCTTTAACTTGAAAAATTTCTACTTTGTTTAAATCTGGAAATTTATCAAATAAATGTTCATTTTCGTCATTAATAATGTAAGCAAGGTATAAATAATCATCACTTAACATAGGTGTGTAGGGACAATATAAAAACGCCCCTACAAATTTTATGTTTTCATTTTCGATGAAATAATTATAATCATATAAAGGTAAGATGAATTTCGTTGTTTTGTTGTAGTACATACTACCAAAATTTTTCGCTTCCGTCAGTTTCATAGTATTCTTTAGTGTGTTCCCACAAATTATTGTTTTTGTGCCAAGCAATTTGTTTAATTGCTTGATCAATAGTAATTAATCTATCTTCAATACTTTCTGGGTTAAATTTAAATACTCTTACTTCATATCCATCGTGGCTTTGTACAGCTATTATATATGTTTCGTAGCTATAATCTTCTACTGCAAGATCTATATTTAATTCATGTTTAAAATACCAATGAATTGCTAACCAATAATAAGCTAATTGTCTACAGTAATCAAACTCTTCTACTGAATGCTTAAAATTGTATATATCCGCGGTAGTCTTAATATCTACTAAAATAATCTTCTTGTTTGTATGGTCAATCATCACTCTATCAAGTAATGATTTACACTGAATATCACCCAATTCTGAAGCGTTTGGGTATTCCCAATTAATATGAAATTCATTATGAACTTCAAATGTCTTAGGAAATTCGAATAATAATTCGTTTGCTTTTTTATGCTGTTGCATATTTTGCTTTATACTCTTTAAAAGAGCAAGATCAGTAAAAGAAATAATTTTCTTTTCATCTTTCTTACTTAGGTATTCAAGATAATCCTGATAGACCATAATTAGTCCTTCGGCATCTTCAATACATTTTTCTTTTGTTTTCTTGTTAGAATATGCTTTTTTATAAGCTTCATACTTAAGATCATCTTGACTTTTAAATGGGTCAATTTGCATTAATCTATGGTATTCTTCAAGAAAATCTTTTTGTTGTTTTACTTTAGGTATATTAAAATCTAAAATAATATAATCATTCCAAAATTCATTAGGTTGAAGTATGTACTCATGTATCATTGTACCTTTTTCTAATTGAGGTAATTTTAGACCTTCTTCTTTTCCAGATAGCATTTTATATAAATAAGCTGGTCCTTTTTTAAGGAACCAGCCTATGTTACTATTGGAAATTCTTGTTAAATCTTGGTAGTAGGGAATTTCTATATTCATTTATACAATATCTATAGTGTTTTCTTCATTTTCTCCAATATAATCTACAGTATCATCTTCAAAAGTATCTATGAAATCTACTGTATCTTCACTAAAATTAGATTTAATTCTTTCCAATAAGGCTTCTTTCTTAGTTAATTTTTTCATAATTCAAAAGTTAGAGGTTGGTAATGAATCGAATAAGATTCGTCTAATATACTCACATTAGCTACATGAACATTAGTCCATTCTGTATCTTCTTGAAATACATAATCATATATAGGACATGCTGTAATATTATGATTTCCAGTATGAACGTGTCCACATAATGCATACTTTGGTTTCTTTCGTCTAATTTCATCAGTTAATGCAGCACAAACGTATTTTATTTCAGTTCCATTGTCATGAGTAGTTCCAACTTCTCCGAAATTAGATGCTTCGTGAGTCATTAATATATCTAAATCTTTTGGTATCTTTTCATATTTCTTAGCTAATTCAGCGTGATTAGCCATGAATGCCCATGGTCCACATTGTTTACACCAAGGTGTTCCATATATTTTATACCATTTGTCATCAGTACTATTATATACTTTTGTTTCTCCATCAATCAATATAGTTAACTTATTAAATAAGTAAGTATTTGGTTGAGTAATCATCTTTTCAAACCAAAAATCATGATTACCTGGAGTAAGTATAATAGTAGGGCAATCTATCTTCATTATCCATTCTTGAAATTCATTAAATATCCATTTTGTCATTTGGATATAATCTCTTTGAATATCTAATGGAGATATATCACCACATATTAATAACAGATCACATGGTTCTATATCAATAAGGTTACCATGTAAATCACTAATTGCTGTTACTTTCATTTAGTTTCAATTTTTGTACTCTATCTTCGTGCTCTTTTAGCATTTTATTACATTTATCTCTTAAATATTTTACAAAACATAGACATTCATTTCCTTCAAATTGTTTAAAGAACTGATCTGCTGCGTCTTTGTAAATTTTTGTACAATACGATTTCTCTCTATAACCTTCATTATCTAGTAATACTATATCTTCAAAGTCATCACTATCTTTTGAAAATATGTGAAGAAGAATTGCAGTTCTAGGAGATATTTGTATAAACTTTCTCTTATAGTTCTTGAATTCGTCTAATACATTCATCAGTTTCTTTATGATTGTGTACTACAAATAACTTATACTTCTCAGCTAATCCTTTATTTAAAAGATACCACATGAACCATTTCCATTTATATGGCCATACGTCATTAGGCCTTCCTTTAGCTTCGATAATAAAATTATCTCCAACAAAGTCTGGAGTATATGTCATAGGTCGTATCTTTTTACCACAAAACGTAAATGCTGGTATTAATTCAAACTTAATAGGCTCATATTCTGCTTTGAGATTATGAGCCTTTAATTGTTTATAAACATATGTTTCAAGTTTACTTTTAAATTCAATACCATCATATATATTTGGTGTGGCATTTTTAACTTTCTGATTTGTCGTTTTCTTTCTTTTTGTTTTTCTTTGCTTCATAACGATCAATATATGTACAAAGTAAACTTCCACAAAGATTTCCAATAAAACTAATCAGAATTAATTGTAACCATGTTAAGTCTGGTGTACTATTTAACCATTCCATGTTCATTGTCTTTTTCTATTTTTGTAAGATGAACTGTATCATAGCTTCTTTAGCTTTTTCAACAGTACTTCCAAATATCTCTTTTCGTTTTGGATGAAATTCTAGTATACGGTCGTGAAAGAAATGTAGATCTGAAGTAAACCATATCATAATGTTTCTTTTAACCAATTTTTAATTACTTCAAAGCCATTTAGTTTCACCGCATCAGATATATCTTTAGCTTTCCATTTTTTATGAATTAGAAAGCCATTTAAACCTGTTTTAAGGCTAATTTTACGCATATTTTTAACTCCAGAAATATCCCTATCGAAACATATTAAAATGCGCTTAAATCGAAGTTTAAGTGCATCTATAACATCTGGAGTAAGAAATGTGCTTTCTGAAGCTGGTGATATCGCAGTATAACCCATTTCATATAAACACATAACATCCTTCATAGATTTAGTAATAATTAGTAAATCACCTTTTTTAGGTAATTGTTCATATCCCTGAATATCATATGGGGTTAAATTATTACGCCATTTAGTATATTTATCTGCTAAAGGTCTATAAATCTTGAATCTATCATATACTTTATATGCATACATAGGATTATTTTCCTTATACACTCCCTTTACTACACCATCACATAAATAATATTTTATACTACTTACACCAAATTTCTTTAAAGTCTTTAGAGAAATTCCAAATTGTGACCAATATTGTTTATCTATATCTGTCCAGTCTTGTCTAACTACTCCGATAACTGTTTCAGTAGATTTCTCTACTTCTTTATTACTATGCAATACTGTATTATTAGTAATTTGCATATCTTTTACTATTTGATTTAGTAGATCATTATAATTAGTTATACCAGTATATAACTCTACGAATTTGATTATATCTCCGCATTCTCCATTACCATGATCTTTAAATAGTAATTTTCCAGTCTTCTTACTTCGGAATATTCCAAATGAAGGATTCTTATCCTTTCTGAATGGACTATTATAGATAAATCCAACCTTAAATTGTCCTAGATATCTAGCATAAATATCATATTCTGTGACTTTTGATAAGATATAATCCAAAGTAATAGGATTATCTTGTTTTTTAATTCTTTTAGAGTCATACATATGATATAAATTTGAATAAGTGCAATGTGGGGTAACGATCCCCACGAATCTAACCATTAGACATTGCTCCACCTTTCACAATACCCCCTGTGTGGTCAGTGCCAGCCTACGATCTGGTATGCTTACATGATAAAATCAGAGGCCGCATAGTCTTCGTTCTATTGCGCAAATAGAATTTATATTTTTAAAATGGCAATCCATTAGGATCGGCATTATTTGTGTTATCTAAAGTTCCATCTACTACGGTAAATGATTCATTAGATAATAGTGGATTTGGATTCGATTGTTCAAAATCAGCAATTACTGGCTTCTCAAATTGATCAATATTCAACTTGACAATAACAGACTCATTTTTATCAACAATCGTCATCGGTTCAATAAATCTATATTTTGCATATTTCGGTAGAGTAGTATAACCACTATTATTATATACTACTTTAATACGAAGCAATGTAGACTTATCTGCATTGTTAAGCTTTTCAGCTACCCAAGTAATAAACTCCTTAAAGCTTTCGCCATTAAAGACTCTATCTTCAGGATTTGGATAATAGCACTCAAGAATTTGATCAATTCTTGCAAACTGATTATCACATTTTCTTTGCAAATCTTCATCGGACATATTGTCTGATTTAGACGGTTCCCACTCTGTATGAGTCATAAATTTACCATCTTTTGCAACGAATTTAAACTCAATAAAATTATTACCATTAAGAGACTTATCTACTCTAATTGATTCTAATACTACATTGTCATGGATACCAGCTGCTAAATATGCAATATCTTTTTTCTGGATAGCTTGTGCTCTTTGTGAACTATAAATCATCTTCTTCTATGTTTTGGTTATTCTTGGTCTGGCAAATAAATTTTATCCCAATATACTGAGATTTTTCCTTCGTCATCACTTTCTGCGATAACAATATTTTGACCTCTTAGGTGTGGAGCTCTTGCTTCAATAGTAATATTCTCCCCACCTTTAAAGGATGCAATGGTTTGGTTCTTCTTTCTAGAAATATATGCGATAGCATCTGCTTCTCCACATATTATATTACTTAACTTTCCAGCTAAGTCTAATTCCATTTCTGAAAGTTCTTCACCATCTTTGTTTACAAGTTTATCCTTAGTATGACCTATCAGGATAAAATTTTCGCAAAGTTCTCTAAACATATCTAATACTTTACGTACGGCTTGTCTTACATAAAACCAGCCACCGCCTTGCGGCAGTAATCGTACGTCTCCCTTATAACTCTTCCCCATCGGAGTTTGATTATATAAAGTGAGAGCATATGATAACGTAATTTCTTCCAAACGTGTTGCGTTATCGATCGTGATATATTTGTAGAAATATCCATTACATTCTTTATTCTTTTGTCTAATGGCATTAGCTATTTCACCTAAATCATTAATATTTCTAGCTTGTACTGCTAAGCAATCAATAAATTCAGATCCACCCTCTAGATCGATAATTAAATTATTTTCTAAATGAGCTGCTAATGTTGTTTTACCAGATTTCGGTTTACCAAAAAAGATAAGAAATCTTGGATTTCTCACCTTTGCTTTAATTTTCTCAGTAGGTAATACTATCATAATGTTAGTCTATCTACTTCTCAGAAAAATTTGAAAGAATTTGATATAGTTTTTGAAAAGTTTTGTAAAAATTCTGAAAAGATTTGTTATAAGTTAAGTTACGCTGCAATTTCTAATGAATTAATATTCATTGAGATATTGTAAAGAATAATACGATCCTTCTTAGGAAGATCATTAAAGAATGATGAATTTGTAAACTTCGGAATCAATCGAGAACCTACTTGGATATAATTACCATGAATCTTAACCGGAATATCACCAATCTTAAAATCATAAGAAGGATTCTCTGTATAGTAAATATAATCAAACAAGCGAGAAGCTGCTTTATTCCATTCTAAATTCAATGCTTCCGGAGTAATATCCAAAATTGTATAATTCTCATACGGAGCATTATCCAATGTCAAAATTGTATACTTGTTATCATTCTTATTAGCCCACGGAAAGATAGATTTAATCTTATCCAAGATACTAATTGTATAGTCGTTCTTCTTAGAAGAAGTAGTTGTCGTAAAATACTTACTCAAATCGATCGTATAGTCAAGATTTGTGTTACTTTTTGCCGTATTGTTTACTGTATTATATTTGTATGTCATAATTCGCCTTTATTTAACCAAGATTAATAAAAAATCCTATCTATAATTCAATTAGGTTGTTATATTTCAGGTCATTCTCAAATTCAAGTATTGCTAACTCTCCTTCTCTTACTTTAAGAAAATGAAGATATACTTTATTCTGTACAGGTAGTCGTTGAGGACCATATGCTGTTATACCTAAAGTTTCAGGTCGAGATAAAACAGCTATAACATCACTGCCTTGAAATACAGAGTCAGATGATGATAAATCGCTTCGCATCGGATAGTGACTCGATGGATTATTAATTCTATCAATATTTTCTATATTACGATTCATTTGAGATAATTGTATGATACTTGTCATACCAACTTTCTTTGCTTTAATAAATACTCTTTCGAGCTCAGATATAATCATTCTTTCATCTTTATAGTTATCACTATTTACTAATAAAGTATGATCCAGAATAACTATTAACCATTTATCCTTAGCAATCGTATTTTGAAAATATGTAATTGTATCGTCTATCTTTTGTACTGTAGCTGCATCATCCACATAATATATAGGATAATCTTTAAAAGATTCTGCAGTTTTCTCAACTAAATTAAGTTCAGTATCAGAAAGATCTTCTGATGCCGAGTACAATTGTGTAGTTGTTTGACGCAACTTGTTAGATAGTTTTCTTCCTACTTGTGCACGGCTAAGCATTTCAAATGAGAAAGAAAGTACGATCAATTCTTTGTTAGAATTAAGTTCAATTAAATCAGTTTCAAGCGTATTTACAAACGAAGACTTACCAGTTCCTGATGCTCCTACAATTGTATAAACACAACCAGGTTCAATTCCACCACAACACATTTCATTGAATTTATTCCACCTGCTTTTAAGTGGTTCAATTTCATGGTTTTTACGTCTTCGTATATATGTAACAGCTTCATTTGCAGCTGTTGATATATGTTTAAACGGTAATGGATTAACGTAATTTTGTTCCATACAACATAGTAGTTTCAGGTTGGTTAATGTTCATTTGCTCTTCAATTAATTCCCATTCATGTGAAGTAAGCCATTTCCACATAGTTTTCATATAACCAAGCTTACCGGTCATTGCCTTATCGGAAAGTTCAAAGTTCAAAGCGGTTATGATCCTATTATGAAGATCAGGATTGCCTTTAACCAATTTGTTATAATACTCTCTACATTTCTTAACATTACTTCTAAGAAAGCCTTTAGTTCCATCTGGTCTATTAACCATTATTGGATATAATGTATAAAATTGCTCAAAAAGTACGTCTTTAGGAGTCAATTTATCTACTAATTCCTTAGTAGGTTTATACACTAATTTTTTACTATCATCTTTCTTCTGAATAAGATTTCTGTCGATTAAGTCTTGTATTTCACTATCACTGACCAGGCGAATAAGTGGTGTGATACCTTGATGGGATTTTTGATTCTTATCTAATACAAGACTTAAAAATACTAACTGATTAATTGATATATTGTCTATTATTTCTAATAAACTTGTATCTAGTTCAATGATCATGCTCTTAAAAATTTTAAAAGCTTGTCAAAGATTTGTTATTTTCTGCCAATTTTTGTTAAAAGTTAAACAAGCTTAACTGTCTAGGTTTTAACTGTTCAATCACTTTAACACATTGAGTAATATAATATTGATAATCAACATCATATATACTCTGGAATGTTTCTCCTTGAGAATATTTCCATTGAAGATCTTCATCAGAATATAATCGATTATGAAGTTTTACTCCATGACCTTTTAGCATATTATGATATGATCTTTTTCCAGTTTCATCTAATTTCCATTTCCATAAGTAATATCCACTATTACTAACGTAAAATCGATTAGTTCTCTGCTGAATTTGTTCATTATACTCAACTGTCCACTGTTTACCAGTCTTCTCAGCTTGTAAGAATTTACGTATATCTCTACATGATTTAATTGTATCTTCTACTGGAATATTATGAACAAAATAGTTAATAATTGCTTCAGGTATTATCTTAGGTGATAATCCCTTTCCTAAGGTAACGTCAGTAAGAAAAAATCCTTTTTTCTTAATATCGTTATTTATATCTACTCCAAAATAGTCATTTATTGCTAATTGATAAAATGAAGTAAATTTTTCAGTTTCTAGAGTAAGTTTAGTAAGCTTTTCCCATTCACTTAAAACTGTTTGTAGTTCTTCGTATTTATCCTTTTTACATGTATATAAGATACCATCAGTATTAATTTGATGTAACTTACATCCTAAAGATAATAGTCTCTCAGAAAGCATTAAAAGTAGTAATTGTCCATTAATTCTAATTTGCATTACAGTAAATGGACTATAACACCATGAATGTTCATTTTGTAAATTACCACTTAAACCGTTTAGTGATAATTTAAGTGTTTTATCTATTACTTTAATTTTATTCTTTTTAGCAATTAATCTTCTTGTACGAATATTAGAATATGTTTCTAAAAATTCTTTACCTAAATGTGGTGGATATAAATCGTGTTCGATAATCATACTTGGGTATAGTGAACTAACATCAGAATCTAATAATAATTCATTTTCTTTAGGCTTAATTATTTCTATACCGCAATCTCCGTGAATACCACCAACACCTACGGTTATTTTCATGTCACCGAATACGAAAGTATTTTCATAACCCTTTCTACCTGGAGAAACATTATGTAATTGCTTCATCTCTTTTAATACGTTTTGTAATATAGGGCTATTAAATTTTATCCAAGGAAAAATAACTTTCTCTAGATCTATTTGATCACAAGGACTTCTTAGTTGTTCTAATTTATCCTTAGTAATACCAGTATGTCTAATATATTCTTGCTCAAGAATTTTCATACCAGTATTTACTCCATCAAGACTTAAACAATTAATTTTATATTCTTGTTCAATAGAAACTCTTAGTTCTAAATCACTTTTGCACCTATATAATAATTCTTCAGTAGATTCTACATCATTAATATTATATAGTATTAATTTATCCATGTCTTTTTCTAGAAGATCTTGTTTCCAATCGACTATAAATTCTTCTACATTCTTATATTGCATAGTTACTTGCATCTCTTTTAAAGATACTCGTAGTGCTTTAGAATATAGCATTGTTAATAAATCAATTGATAAGAAATTCTTAGCATATTTATACTCTTTCCATAATCCAAAATCAGAATTTTTATCAATTACGATTTGACTCATTCTGAATATAGATTCAGTTATTTCTCTCGTACTAAAGAATTCAAAATATCTTTTTCTATATAAAGAAAAGATATAATTTAGTACTGGATTATCATAATGATGATTATTATAACCAACATAATAACAATCCTGAGTAAAGTAATCAAGGAGATCTTGAATATCTACTTTTCTAGAAGAGATTTCAAATATCTGAATTACTCCTGTTTCTGTATTCTTACAAGTACAAGTAAATATGTTCTTAAGAACTTCAATATCAAAGACTATACAGGTTTTGTCTTTAATTTTCATAGCTATAATTTGTGTAACACGTCTTGGATTCGAACCAAGTTCCTATATAAGCGCTTATATAGACTACCAACTTTTCCCTTATAGTTTCGGATTATTTACGTGTTATATTGTGCGTTGAACAGACGCACCCCTGTTTCATAGACGAATATCAGCTTACGCTGCAGTTTTATCCTGTTTTTGTAAACGAGTGATAGTAACTCCGTCAATCTCTCGATATTTAGAGTTAACCATCTCCATGATACATACTTCAGGATTATCTGAATCATAAATAAAGTATCCTACCACTTTATCAGATTCTTTTTCCATCATTTTGTTGAAAGAATATTTTACGATATCCTTTAACTTATCTGGAAGACAGACAATAGCACCAACTCTATCTCCAGTAAGAGATGGTTGATCGATATATTGGGTTCTCACAATATAACGATGTTTACTACTATCTTGTTTTTTTGGTTGTTCGACAATAGGTCGAATTTCCACTTTGTTCTTTACTTTGGGTAATTGTATACCACCCTTAGAAAGGTACATTTGACGTCGTTCAAGTTTCTTTTTATTACGACGTTCTTGTGCCAGTTTAAAATGCTCAAGATCTTTTAATGTCTTTTGTTTCTGAGTAAGTTCTACTCGTTGAAGTTTCTCCATACGAGCTTTACGTTTCTCAGCAAGCATACTTAAACGCTCTTGCTCTGATTTAGCTCTTTTCTCCTGTCGTGCTTGATACGCTTTAGGATCTGCTGCAATTTCAGAAGCTTGTCTTTGCATTTCTGCTTTATAGGCTAAATAACCAGCTTTTCTAGCTTCTGCTGCTATTTTTTCTCTCTCTTCTTTTGTTGTATGTTTTATTTTATCCTTAATTTCCTTATGATGAATAAGCTTAATTGCACGCTTTTTATTACGTTCAATTCGCTCTTCCTTAGTAAGTTTCTGTTGCTTAGGATTAAAGTCTTCAAACTTTGTTTCCATAGCAATCATTTTTTCATTATGTTTTTTCTCGATCTCTTTATCGATAGCTTTTTGCTTTTTAGAAGTGTCCTTAGTAGGAATACTAGTATGAATCTGGATAAGCTTCTTTGCTTTTTCTTCCCGTTTCTTTAAAGCTGCCTCTTTACGCTTTTTAGCGGCTTCTGCTTTAAGCTCTTCTTTTCTAGTTTCCCAAGCTTTCTGTTGTTCTTCCTTAGCAATTGCTTTATTAAGAATACGATCTGCAAGTGCATTTGCATTTGCAATAATTTTCTCCTTAAGCGCTTTTACCTTATCTAAAGAAGATGTTTTCTTTTCTGTAGATTTGATATCTTTTGTTTTCATAAATTTTGATAATTTTAGTGTTAATAAATAAGTTTTCGAGACTTGTGATTCGTCCGGGATTCGAACCCGACTTGCCAAACTCTTGTTCCTACTTAAAGGGAGCGACAAATCTTCCTTTTTATGCTGCCAAATACATGTATGCTCCGCTAGTATCTAACTCAGCTGCATCATTAAAGTCAGCAAGTTTCTTTTTTAGGCCATTAATCTCCAACTGAAGATTGTTACGAAGTTTGTTTAGATAATCACGAGTAAGTTCCTCATTCTGTTTAAGATTCTTCTTGCCCTTCTTCATCTTTAGGGTAGGATTAATCGTTGACTTCTCAATAATAATACCTAATTGAACGAATTGTTCATTCTTCTCTGATAACTCAAAGATAATAGGATAAATACTATCTTTCGGAAAATCGCTACGTGATTTAAAACCGATATTGATACAAAACTGATCTAGTTTCGTCTGAATACGGTCTATAGCTTTTTTATTAATATCATCTAACAATGCTTTCATATCATAATGACGCTTGAACCCATTCTCAACTAAGTTCTCTGTTCGAATGATCATCCAGTTATTAGTGATATCTTTATTTAACTTCTCTAGCTTTGCCTTAATTTCTGTTGATTTAATTTTCATATACAAATTGATTTTAAATTGTTAAACATCTATTTATATACTTGAATTATCAACTACCTGTGAGGGCGTATTCATCATCGATAATGACATCCTCTTCTTATTCTCGAGGCTAGCCAACCCACTTAGCATGTTATTATACATACCGTATTACGCCCATGTTATGGTAGAGAAATTAACTCATCTCTTTCTCTACCAGGAAATATCTTGAGTAATGTGTAATATCTATTCATCATTCATCACAGAATATAATTACCATTACTTATGATTTTCGATTTTATGGACGACGGAATAATACTTGCGATGGATTTGAAAAATCCACTACAACAGCTTGACCAGAATTGTCTTTTACTAATACTCCATTTATTAAAACATTTTTTCGATTAGGAACTCCTTTCTCAACTGTAGAGTTCTCTTCAGTCATTGTTTTAATATCTGAAGCTAATACAAAACGATATGCAACAAAAATTGCAGATATAGCCAAACTATAATTTCCATCTTTATAATAATTTGAGAAACGATCACACATATCTTTATATGCATCATCATTTCGACCACTACCCATACCGGTTATTATCTTAATTAATCTAAGACAAATTGTCTCAGGATTAAGTACATATTCTCCACCAAATAGGCGATTTAACCATGAAATACTCGTTTTACCAAGTGTTATCGATCCATCTTTATTGACTTTCTTATATTTTGCTATTTGCTTTTCATCTGTAAGTAGCAATTGATCTACAAGAATAGGATCACTAAACATGTAAGTTAAATCTCTAAACGCCCACGGACTTATAGTAAATCCCTGCTCGGACATAGTAATTAGATATTAACGTCAATACCTAACTCTTTCATCCGAGTCCGACAAGCTGTAGCCTCAAGCTCATTTGCCTCGGCTAAAGTTCCACAGAACTTCATCTGAGCATTCAAGAAGCTCTGAAGTACGTTCTTCTCATCCCGGTTAAGGGCCATAACTTCCGGTACTAATTTAACATAGTCTACAAAGATAGTAATTTCTTCTTTGTTAGACCGTTCGTACTTCTCAATTGCTGCTTTAACAGTAGAAGCCGATGGTACCGGAATAACTTTCGTAATGTCGTCAATATTGGCGATATCGAGCCGTAATTTCGGATCTTTATTGAACTGAACTTTACGTTCGTTACTCATTGATTCTACTAACTCGACTGAAGTTACCTCTATCGGTCGAATTGAGTATAGATAAATAGGCCGACTTAAAGTCAATGCACCATTCTTTTTATCTTCTGAATAATTTGTATCTACTGGGTTCCGTTCTACTACTAAAATATATTTACCCAGAGTTGCGCCACATTGTGCGGCATTAATACGCATATAATCCATAATTTGTTTCCTCCTTGATTTCGTGGTTGATTCCACCAACGAAACATTTAAATTGTTTTTAAAAGATTAATAAACTCAAATAAAATAAAAGAACTTCTTTACTGGAGTATTTCCTAAATAGGGGATGTTGTTGCCCAGGTGCCTGTTATCTTATCGCCTACGTCAATTCAATGACTACTCCTTGAAATTATTCTTTATACTTGATAAGCTTATTGGATTCTATTTCACTCTGTAATTCTGCTACTGCTATTACTCTAGCACTCCATAGAGACACATTTAAATAGATACTTCCTCTTCTTAAATGACACTGTTTCATCTAGTGCATTATGGAACTAGTCTTACTCTAGAATTATCCAATTATACTTTTCATATTAACTAATGAAGGTTCGTGTCATGACTAACTGTCCCTCACGCTTGCCCAACATCAGACTAATGAGATCTTACGACATTAATTAATAAGTCACAAGATCAATACGTTTTTTACTATCTTCTACCGCTGTATATTGATAGGGATATGCACATGCTACTAGTTCTTTACATTTCTAGGCTTCTCTAGCAAACGTTATATCTTTGTCAATACAAATATACTATTACTAGTATGTGTGTCTTAAATTGGCTTAAACACACTGATAAGATATAATAAACCACATAGGATTACTTTATCGAATATTCCACATATACGGTCATTTTAGGAACGTTACCAAACCCAACACTTCTAGTCTTTTCACTCTAAAGTGGTTGCCACTCTATTCTTTCATATGCAGTATACTGCCCATATGACCTTTTCGAGGATTTTTCTGTTTTACAAGCTCGAATATTGAGGACTTTCACCTACTTTCCATTTACTCTTACTTATGAAAGGTCTATAGTATTAGTACTAAAGTTCTATAAGTTTCAATGAAACGCTTTATACCGATCATATGATTTATCATCATACTCTAGTACTCATGCACGAAGCAATAACGGTTGGCTTGTTGAGGGCGCAGTCAGAAAATGGTTTATCTTATCCTACAAATGATAGACTTTTCCTAGCGAGGACTTCCTCAAATTTACTTTAACTCGGGATTTTGGCCCCTACGGTGTTAAACATGTTAATACTCTCTAATATTCTTTGTTTAAGAGGAAATATGACTCTCGGGCCAGTGGTGAATCTTTGGATTCAGTAGCTCTACGTTAATAGACTTGAACTTAGCCCATTGACTTTACAAAAGCCCTACTTTCGTTATATATTTTAAAGAAAGCATACTAAACTTTGCAGGTTTCTCGGATATCAACCGACGGACTCTGTTAGCCGACGTCAAAAACTTTGTATTAGGTAAGTCAGACCTGTTTTAGATATATACAGTGTTACCGTATTACAATCTTGCCAAGAGTTGTTCTAAAACTTGGATTAACGTTTTGGTACGCTTCACCAAACCTCTGCGTTTCCATTTATTATCGTGATATAACTCATGCAGTAAACACAATCACGTTGATATTAATAGTTCTATAAAGTATAGGTTTGGCACCTAATCCGGATAATCTGTCATACATGTTCATAGAAATAAGTCTCGAATTCATTTCTATTTCCTAGTATGGATCATAGCCACTCAGCCATATGAATCCTTAGTAATAACACCAACTGTTGACCTTTACTTCTAAGAATAAAAGCTGTAGTAATTGATTCTACTTTCTTTGGATTCGTAGCACCTTATAGCACCCTCTATTAAATATCTAATCTCCTTCATAACTATACTTTCCCTATATTCTTTCATATAGATGTTTCAGCACTAATATAGTGAACACTAAGATGGCAAATTTATTTAACCTATCCAAATTAATTAAAGTGGATTCAGTAAGGTAGCTTTGGACACTACCCGGAACTTAGTCAGTTCTTTGTTGAGTAATTCTATCACCCTTTGTGATAGTTGCGGTTGCTGTTTAAAGTCCCTTCTTGATTTCAGGATTGGTTTCCTCCACGGACTTCTAATGAAGTTTACTATTGTCTTTACTCTAAGACTTAATAATTACATTGTCACCTATAATTATTAATAGCTGCTGAAGCAGACTCCATATATCGTTTATCTTCTACGTTTCCCTACTTTATCGGTAAGCGTATCGAAGTGTCTTCTCTTAGTATATTCGCCAGACGGTTCTCAATATCTATAGAATGGATTGATATCTACACTATTCCATTTTCTTATTAACTTTTCTAGAGTAAAAGGATATACTCATTAACAAGTTATCATATTACCTTTTGAATTGCGTGTTAGCGCTATCATATTCTCATATCCTGTTTTCCTTGTCTATATTATGCGATTCGTTGATCAGACTTGTCCAAACATAATATACGCTGTCTTATTGCTTTTTAAGTGTACAGCTACAATACCACTCTCCTTCTTCTTACTACGGGTAAGGAGTCGTTTGACCCGACAGCTTTTATCTTTAACTGTTATATTATACACCATGCAAAAAGTAAACACATTATAAAGAAGATAATTAAGCCTACAAATGCTAATTTATCCAATGTACTATTTTTTGCTTTCATCTCTCTACGCTTTTAGGAATCTGAACATCTGGTACGTGAAAGCGAGGAGTAGGTAGAGTAAACATCACTACTTTCTCCAAATATTCAGTTTTTGTTTCATATTCTTTCCTTTCTTTAACTGGTTTCTTTACTACCTTTTCCACGATTTTCGTGGGGTGATTAATGGTGACATCAATGTTAGCAATCGGCATATCACTTTTTACATTGGAAACACCTTTATTAAGATCAATCTCTAAGGACAAATTGCCCTTAGGATCGAACTTTAATGCGGGCAAGTCAAGTGGTTTTACTTGGTCTGCCCGAACCTCTTCTACTTGAAAGAAGTTCGTATTATAGGATAATAATATACCTACAATAGCAAATGATACGTATGTAAGTAAATTGCCATGTCTACTCATTTTGATAATGATTTATAGTTATTTACTTCTTCTCTTCCACCGGTTTCTCGTCTTTCTTAGGATCTGCAGTTTCCTCAGATTTCGGAGTTTCCTTAGGATATTCGCTTTCTGTATATAGAGCGAAGGCTGCATCCTTGTCTACGTACATGTTACGAATTTCGATCATTTTATTCGTTGCATTGAGCATGAACTTCGGATCTGCCATAGGAACTTCAGTCTTATAAGCTTCATAGAATTTGTTCATGATCTTCTTGGCGAGTCCTACTTCATATGATTTAGGATCGTCAGTATTAACAACTAATTTACTTAGTTGCGGTACCTGTAAGAAGAAATCTCGAGTAGGCTCAAGGATTCCGTTCTTAACTGCTGTAGTTTCGTCAATTGGCTGTTTAGAATCCGCATTACGAACACGAATAAACGCTTTAATTAAATCAACTACTTCATCCTCACTCAGAACTGGAAGATTATATTTTACAGTCGAATGAGCGAAAATTGGATTATGATCTGCTATAAGAGAACTAACAGTTCCCTGACATAGACCACGTACTAATGCTGTAGATTTATTACCTAACAGGGTAACAGCATCTTCGAATAATGCACCTAATCCAATCTTGTTCCAAGTTTCCTTTTTTGCTTCGTCTGGTTCTTGATTCTGTCGATATAATCGTACTTTCATCAATGCCTCGCTGAAACGATTTGGAAAAGGGGAGTTCTGCTGTGATAAGATATAGGATAATCCATTCTTTGCATCATTCTCATCCTTCCACTTAGCAGCATCTAGCTCAGGAACTACAGGAGCTTTTTTCTCTTGTTTAATTTCCTCTTTAGCTTCTTTCTCTGTTTCTGGAGTAATGTCCTTAAATGCTAAGGTCATTTGTTTACCATCCTCAGATACGTGATGCGGCAACATTGTAACACCAATATTATTAAATGTATTAATAACATCTTGAACAATGACATCATCATTTGGAACTGCAAGACCTAATTCAAGTTTCTCTTCACGAGCTTGAATAGAAGCCTTAGTCATACCCCAAGCAAGATTATATGTGAAGGCTTGCTCCATCTTAATCGTTGCTGGTTCACCAGATTTCATTCCGGCTATATGACGCTGAGCTACTTCTAGTAGTCGAGCATAACCATCGCCAGACATTCTCTGATGTGGTTGTAACTTAATGTTGTTTAAGTCGATTTTTGAAGGAATCTCTTCCTTTGGCTCCGGCTTAACCTCTTCAGTTACAACTGTTTCTACTGTAGGATCTACAGGTGGTGGAGTTTGTTTTCTCTCCTCTTTTTCTACCTCAGGCTTTTTTACTTCCTTTGGTTTTTGTGGATTATTTACTTGAGTTTGTTTTGTACTCTTGTTATCCTTTACTTCAGTATCCTTTACAGAAGTTTGCTGAATTGTTTTATTTTTCTTAGACATGATTCAATTGATTTGTTTACTGTCCTTTACAGTTTTAAATTATTAAAATAACTAATGATAGAAATAGTAATGATCCCGAAAATAGTTAGTAAGCTAGCTTGAATCCTCGTGATCTGGTGACGCTCTGGTTCTAGTATGAACTAGAAGATTTTCTCCTTGTTGTTGGTCTCCTTGGTCTCTAATAAACCACATATAAGCCTTACTTACAGACTCAATTGTTGCAGTAATCATTGGTGTCACTCCAACGATTTGCAAAGCCTGTATGGGCATGTGGTTTACTACAGAGACCTTTTCTATTTGGTCCTTTTTAGGCTCGATATTACGAGTCTTACTTTGGATACCAAATCCAACAACAATCGCAAATGCTAGTGTCAATATTAAATTGATACCTAGCTTTGGGCTACCTTGTACTCTAGCGATTGCTACAATCACTAGAATTAAAGCAACAATCATAGAAATGAAAGTCATTGTTGTCATGTTCTGTTAATTTTTTGAAAGTTTATGAAAAATTTCTCTCAACCTACGTTTTGCCTTATTCAAATCGGACTTTACAGTACCAATAGGAATTCCAAGCTTAACACTCAGTTGATCGTAACTAAGACCTTGATAGTATCTTAACTCGAGTAAATTTCGATACTTAGATCTTAGGCGAGATAATGCTATTCTTAGAAGTTCAATATTCTCCGTTTTAATCATATCTGACTCGGGATCTGGAGCTGTCTCTTCTAATTGAATAGTATTTGTCTCATTATCTATGCTGAAGTTCTTACATAAATCCTTTGTGGCTCTTATATAATCAATAGTAGTATTAACTGCTATTGTCTTAAGCCACGCTTCGAAGCTAATAGGATTTACATAAGAACTGAGTTTACTAAAGGCTTTTATAAATGTGTTACTCAATAGATCTTGGGTAAGTTCATCATCTTTGACTATATCAAAGATAATATATCTTATCAGTCTATGATACCGTTCATATAACTGATTAAAAGCCTTATCATCACCGTGTTTTGCTTGTTCAATTAAGATTTTTTCTTCTTCTTTCATATAACAAGCATTAGTTAGTGGAAACTAGGGGAGTCGAACCCCTAGAATCCTTTGTTTAGAACGCCCTCTGCGACGACACAGCTATCTCGTCTGAAAGTAGGCAAATCTTATTACACTTCCTTATTTCTAAACTAAAATGGAATACCTAATATATATCTATAATAATATGTATCATATACATATTTACGTATCCAATAACATTGAATTAAGTTATCAAATATTTCATCAGAGTATATCCTAGGTAATTCTATTTTGTCTAACATTGCTACAGCAATTCTTAGTCTTACTAAGTCTGTAGTATGTTTGCTCCCTATCATCTTATTAGGATGAAAAAGACGTTGAGATATCCAAGCAATCCATTTCTTAATTTTTGCTTTTATCTCAATCCAAGTACGCCAGTCCATATTATCTGGACATACTGAACAAAATTTCCCATCTGGAGTTTTAATCCAACCAAAATATTTTTCATATTCTGATCCAATTATTCCCCAATCCATACAATAACCTTCATCTTCTCTAAATACTGGTAAAAAGTTTTCACATTTGCTAGTATTTTTAAAAAGATCTTTTATTGTATTACAGAGTTCGCCTCGTTGATCGAAGATTTTATCTCTATTTTCTTCCATTTATCGTCTTCTAAATAACGAATATTTATTATATCAAATAATTTTTCTGCTTCTTCCCAAGATATATGTAATTTACCTTGAATATCTGCAGTAACAGCAATTTTATTTAAATTACCATCTGGCTGAATATTCTTTATACTTATAAACTCATTATATTGTTCATCAGTATATTGAATGTTACTAGATTCTGTGTTTTCTTCTACTTTATTTGATTCAATTTCTTTAGATAGAAGAGTAAATTCAAATTTAGTAGGATCTTCTAAAATCTGTTCAACTATTTTATGATCTCTTTCGATAAGACCATTAGCAAATGAACTTAGTGAAATACTATTTGTGATTCTTATAAATGGTTCCTTACCATTTAAAGACAAAATATATTTCTGTTCACTGAATAAGTCTTTAACAATATATACTCCTGCTTTCATTTCTTAATTGATTTATAATATGTGTCAATAACTCGACTTGCTGTAAGCAAATCAACTCCAAACTCTTCTTGGATTAGACGATTCTTTTCAAAATCATCATATGGTTCATCCATTATCTTTTTTAATTTCTCCTTTTCACCGGGATTATCAAAGTATATCCAAAATGTTAGTCTCATATTACTCAGGAATTAAGAATGGAATATTTTCAAGTTTTAGTATCTCATTATATACTTTATTCCATTGTTTTGGAATATTGTATGTTTTGTAAGAACTTCTATGCTTTTTGGGATTGTGGTAATAATCCCACCAAGACCTACTTAATACAGTGATTTGAGGAAATTTCTTACTTTTTCCTTCATTCTTAAGTAGTAATACAATGTTCGATTTACTGGTTATTAAACTCTTTGCAGATGTTGCTTTTGTTACATCTGCTCCTAAGTTCATTAACATTTTAAGGAAACTAACGACACTTTGTCGTGGTCCTGCTAGTATACATTCTTTATTAAATGATACTAATCTTTTTTCAGCTATTTTCTCATCCATAAGCTTTTTAAAATAATTAAATAAATTGTTATCTAGGTGGGATTCGAACCCACAATCTCCTGATAAAATCCAGGGCTTTATCCGGTTAAGCTACTAGATACCCTCATTTTCGTAGTTAGCACGTTGATTTACGCCGCTCCTAGAGCAGTGTAATCAGTGACAAATGTATTGCCATTTAAATTTAAAGTGAACCTATTTTACCTTTCACTACTAGTCAAATCCAAGCAGCCCCATTTTAGTGTGTAGTTTCGTCTGAAAATATTTCGTCAACTAATATAGCCTCTAGGAGAATGTTATCATATTCTCCGTCTTCATTGTTTTCAATAAAAAGCTTTAATATGTCTTCATTCATAATCTAATTTTTTAGTGGAGCTGGAGGGGCAGATTCTTTTAAGTTATTAGAACATTCTATCTCCACATACGTTATAGTTATATGAAAAAAGAATGTTTATATTGTAATAATGAATTCCAAGCTGATTTACGAGAGGTAAATAGAGGAAATGCAAAATTTTGTTCACTTTCATGTGCTGCTAAATACAGAAATTTACATAGAAAGAAATACAAATGTAAATGTATTGTATGTGAACAGGAATTTGAAGCACAATCTTCCAAAGCAAAGTATTGTACAAATGCTTGTAAATTAAAAGATTATCGTAAAAGAATGAAATCTAATAATGCTATTACTAGATCGTTTTACAATTTTCTATTATTACAACCTTGTGCAATATGCGGTTGGAATAAAGCTTCTTGTGATGTTCATCATATTATACCTGTATCTAACGGTGGTAAAAATGAAATTACAAACTTAATAACTTTATGTCCTAATTGCCACAGAATGGTTCATAGGAACCTCATTTCTGAGAAGAAACTTAAAAAGTTTCGTGAATCTTGGACTATCTCTTCACCTTCTAATGAAGGGTTGGGCGCTCTAGCTGGTAATTAAGAACACTTTAGTTCTCCAGTAGTCTCTGCACTTTCATGTAGTGTACTACATGCTTAGCTCAGGATTGGCATGCAAAAATGTCATTTCTGAGCATTTTTGTTTAGCGTTCCCTGAATTCACCCAATTTAAACTCGACCATCTTAATCGAACCCTCGTCCTAATAGTTTCCAATAAACCTAATAAGATATATCACAGTTCTTATGATATAAATTTTAAAACTGAAAAAAAGTTTATGAAAGATAGTAGATAAAGAGAGATCACTCTCTCTTTACCTTATAAATCTATAGTAATAGTAAGTATTCTTTTTTATATAAGCGTATTTTCTGTAAGCATGCGCAATGCGACTTATGTCTTATCCCTAAATACATGCTTATCTCTTTAAAAAAGAATAATCTTAGGCATATAGCTCTCTATCACTATAGAAAATGCCTTTGATAGATCTATAGAATTTGAAGTTTACCTCATCATCAAAAGACTACAAGTATCAACTTCGGCTTAAAGCTCTAATTCTATGTGTGATTTGATATCATTACTATACTTAACTTACTTACGTAAGCCTATCACTAGGTCTTGACTCAAGGTTCTAGCGATTCAGCAGTACTTACGGTGTACTTTTTCAAGTGATAGTAATGATCTCAGGCACGTGATCAGTGGCTCAGAATTTTCCACTCTGGCTCAAGGCTCTTGAGTATCTTGTTAATTCAAGATAATTTTATTCTACTCTAATTCGAATATTTAAATCGTGGTATTAATCTCTTTCTAGAACTAAATATACGGAAAGAGATTGGGAGGCCTTTCGGACACTCCCAACTCTGATTTCGGAGTTAAATTACTGGATTAATATCTCCAATAATCCTCACCGTAGATAGCACGCTTAGCGTCACTGACGGCTTTATCACGCTTCTCTTCGGCTTCCTCAACGGCTTTATCATATGCACGATAATCTCCGTCGGACTCAAATTTTGTTTTAGCTGTAGATACAGCTGTCAAAAATGCTTTTTGAGCTTCTTCTTTCTTACGAGCCATACGAAGTTCTTTTAATGCTCGATCTTCTGTAGACTCTGCGTTTGATAAACGACGTTCAACTTCACGGGTCTCTTGTTCTAACTTCTTTGCAGCGATATTCTCTTTTGCTTTGTCTACTGCAGAAGTGTTCACTTTACCCTGATTGTTCTCTTGCTCTTGCATTTTTGCATCTAAATTAAAATCTGCCATAATTTTTAAATTTTTGATAAGTTAATAAAATTGATTTTTAAATTAAAATTGTTATTATTTACTTTTTAGTATTAACATATAATCCAAACCAATAATCGCTACCTTCTGATGTACTACTCCAGCTAATAGTGCCGTTAATAATCTCTTTATTACTATAATTACTATGAGCTATTCTATGTACACATTTAATTAGTTTATCAGTGATATCTCTACTTCGCAATATTTGATTGGTGACATTTTTTATATATCTACCATAAGCATTATTCTCTTCAAGAAATTGCTTAAAACTAGGATTCTCACTAATTGCGATCTTTATTGATCCTTTTATATCTTTTTTACAAAGTGTAGAAGTAATAGGTTGTCCTCTAGTAGAAACATTACTAATACTACCAGTATTAGCTAGATCGATAAATTCATGTTCAAATATCATTACTTTTTATTTTTTAGTTTTTGAAATTCTTCTTTAAATATCTCTTTAAAGATATTACATTGAGAAGGATACATATTAACAAATTCTTCATCTGTTAATCGCCGACCTACAGTACCGTTGTCAATAACGGTCTTTCTGATAACTCTACCTTTTTCTTCTTTAGGTATTTTTATCACATTGTATCTTATTCCAACTTTTCCATTGGAGCCACAAATTACTTTGTAGCGAGTAATTTCAGGCATGAAAATTGCTGTTACTTTTCCATTAGCTCCTATCACTTCTTTCTTTACTCCGGATTTTGTTTGCCCTACAGATAGTATCGCAAGTATGCGAGTGCTTACGTCTCTATCCTGTGCAAAACATACTACTTTTTCTTTTTTGATTGTAGCATTCGCCTTGCGAATACGCACAGTCTCCATTTTTCTTTTGCTTCGCATTTTAAATAAAATTGATTTTTATTACTAGATAGTAGAATTGTATATTCTTTGTATTTTATTATATACTTCTTCTACTGATTCGATTACTCTTACACTAAAACCGCATTTAAGTAATACACAAGTGTACAACTCTTCTTTTGCTTCATCATTATTACAAGAGGCTAAACCTACTTTCTTAGGTAAATCCTCTCTTTCTGAAGTTGGAGTTATTGCAGCAATTTGTTCTATATCAATAAGTATACGTTCTTCATGATTTAAGTACGTAATCTTTTTTGATAGAGATTTGCTAAATGCGGAGAGTTCTATAACGTTTCTTATTTCCATGTTCTTAAATAATGAATCGTGGCATAGTCTTTGTTTTCTTATCGTATGCTGCCCCCTTTACTTTATTAGCGTACTATGCATCTTCACATAGCTTTGATTTGCTGTAGGACTCTGGGCTTATTCACGATTCGGGGATAACCACCATATTAATAAAAAATTAAATTATATGATAACTGGCGAGTAATCAATAAATTTCTTTTTTATTCTTAGTACCCTTTTTATAGGGTTCCATTTTAGGCTTAGGACGTCCTTTTTCAGAACGTCCTTGTTTTACTGCTTTACTTTCTTTCCACGTTTTAGACATAGCTCTTAAAAACTTTAACAATTTCAGGTAATGCCTCAATGTAGTTAATACAAAGATACTCTTTCTCCTCTTTCTTGAGAGGATTGTTAAATAAGAGAACTAAGTCTCTAGTAAAAGTAGGATTACGTAATAAGTAATTCTGTACTTCTACTTGCCATGTAAGACCTCCTCCTGTAGATATTGGTGTACCTACATTTTGAAGTAAAACAGAAACTTGCTCGATTAACTTAGAATCGAATCTAGGAAATTGACGTCTCAGTTCTTCTTCATTTAATGAAGTAAGAAATTCTGGATTATCTCCTTCCTGTTCCTGCATAAAAACAAGAAGTGCTCTTTCAAGCATTTCTTTTACTTCTTGTTGAGACCAAGAAGTTGGAATCTGTACAAGACATAAATTATTTCCTGTAGTTCCAATAAGATGTAACTGTTTCATTTTTGATAAATTTAAGTTATAACTTTTAATGACGTCTCTGTATGTACAACTACAGAGATAGTTTTGATTGAACGATTGTTGATTAACAACAACTCATATTGTACTATGAGTAACTAATAACAAGTGTCATCGTGAAGTTTTATGCTTGCAAAATAAATATTAAAAAACTCTTACATAAAACTTCTTATAATCGGCTATCTAACATATTTTACGTTGTAGCAGAATTGTATTGCCAGTACAATTCTTATTAACGGCATGATTTTAACGTCCGCACGATCATAGTATTTGCAATTATCAGTATTAATTAGAACAATTGCCATTCTTCTTCTCCCGCATAAAAATACTACTTACGCCCCACATGCTTGTCATCTTCTGATGATCTAATAATAAAAATATGCACTACCTTCACAGGCAATGCATATAAATGAATTATAAGTCAGAAATTCAAAAAAGTTATTGCAATCATGATCATTTAATACTATCTATTACCGTAATTGGTACTTTGACAGCTTTTTCACTTTCTTTTTCCGGCCTATTTACTTCAGTCTTTATTTCCACTTTAGCATTCTTAGCATCTGGACCTGTTATTCCCGGCATAACTTCTTTTAACTGCATACTAATATAATAGTTTGTATTACGGAGATACTCTTCAGCAATCTCTTCATACGTTGCAGTCGTACCTATTCTATTAAGAATAGTACGTACGATTTGTTCTGGAAGTTCCATACACAAATCATACAATTCCATGTCATGCTTTTCAACATTCCAGTCGTTAAGTCTTTCTTCCAAAGTAGGAATAATGACCTCAGTTTTAGTTGATTCTGAAGCTTCTTTAGCTTCTGTACCATGGTACTTATCGTACCCATACCATAGGATTCCTCCCAATAGTACGATGCAAAGTAGCCCAATCGCTACGTCTCGAAACTTGTTCATAGAAATAATTGATTTATTAATAAAACTGTGCAATATTGCCTTATTGATTGATGACCATTGCTTGAATATCTAATTCAATTTTAATTGGTTCATTCTTCCAAGATATCATAGGAATATTTAACTGTATTCTATCTTCTTCAGATATCTGCGTATAATTAAAATTTCCTGCAAACTCATCCTCATTAGGACAGTTTAAATTAATCCAGTAATTTGAATCACCTTCAACATATCTTTTTGGCTTACTTGTAAAAAGATATTGTCCTCCATCTTCATCTACTGCGTACCAAACTTCTACTTTCATGAATCTTGTTGTTTTTGTTCTTCTTCATATAAATACTTTTCTATTCTCTGAGATTCTTTATTAATTAAAATAAAGAGTAAACCTAGTATAGCACCCATACCTAATGAGACTGTTATTAGTTCTCCTATAATAGCTATGGTGTAAATACCCCCAACTATTACTACCAATAGTAGTAACACATATAAAAGACATTTTAATGAAGATTTAGTTATTAGATTCATAAGCCTGTAAAAATTGTTTATATGTACCTAACATATCCATTAATAAACCACGATATTTACAAAGACGATTGTATTCTTCTTCAGTAAGAATATATACTGAGCCTACTTTTACTACATTTTCATTAATCTCTTTAACCTCATTTCTTTCTGATTTGAAACGTGTTTGTTCTTCATAAAATTGAATGCCACTCATATTAATTATATTTAGTTGTTAATAATAATCTAAAATAATCCTAAGTAGACCATAAGCCACTAGCGCCGCCAAGCTGTTACATGTATCTACTTAGGATTTCAATTTAATCAGTACGTGTTTCACAACAGATACATGAATAGAGTTCTATAATTCAACAAGTTTGTCATTTTTTAAAAGGGAGAAATAAATCTCCCTTACCTGATTATGGATAGATCTGTAAGAAATGATCTATATAACCGGGTTTTGTTGCAATATATACCCTATATCCTCCACCTAATTTAAATAGGTCAAAGTCTTTTTTGGATATTTGCATAGCAACAGTTTCTACATCTTGTTTCCAATTTGCATCAAATACACGATGTAGTTGATTATGGAGATTATCCATATAACCGTACATACACTGTTGCTTGGATGCGATAGCAGTATTGATTACTATACCGTATCCTTTACTTAATTTATAAGCTAACTTAATTGCATCAAGCCAACTTAAATTAAGCTCTTTTTTAAGAGTCACAATTCTCTTATATAGAGATATACTACGACTCTTTTTTTTCTGAATTATTATTCTTATCATATTATTAAGTATTAATGATTCAGATTTAAAGACATTAGCTTCGGTAGCCGTTGGCATTCGTTCAGCCCGGCAATTTAAACCTACTAGA
>ENA-ORTV01000453-ORTV01000453.1-human-gut-metagenome-genome-assembly--contig:-NODE-453-length-50215-cov-6.976176_pt1 | contig 50215 bp, 40 predicted proteins | sample MGYA00241915_ERZ509194 | MGnify/ENA primary metagenome ERZ509194 (study PRJEB26280, sample SAMEA2338810) | human gut metagenome | biome: human gut; feature: human-associated habitat; material: faeces... | reverse complement strand
CATTCCTGTGGTGATGTAGTGGAAGAAATGGCGATTGATGGCGTCGCATTCCGCCCGCATCACGTCATATACCACTTCCACACCGTTTTCCTCAAGAATGCGAAGTCCTTTGCCGGCCACGATGGGATTCGGATCGATCGAACCGACCACGACGCGCGTTATGCCGTGCGAAAGAATTAGATCGGTGCATGCCGGCTGCGATCCGACATGGCAGCAAGGTTCGAGAGTGTCGATGACCGTGGCTCCATGCATGTCGATACCATGCTTGTCGGCGTAGTCGAAGGCCATGCGTTCCGCATGCGGTCCGCGGTAGCGGTCGTGGTATCCGGCTGCGAGAATCTCGCCGTCGCGGACCACCACCGTGCCGACCAACGGATTCGGATTCACCCAACCGGCTCCCTTATGGGCCAGTTCCAGCGCCTGCGTCATGTATTTCCGATATTGAGGCATGTCATCCATGGTTCCAAGCATATTGCATCGATTGCGGTCCCACATTTCAAAATCGCCATGAGACATTTCGTAAATGGATAGGCGCGAACCGGTCATCCGTCCCATCGCCGTACGGCGTCGCACAATGACGCCATACAATGTTGGCAGACCAGCAAAGGAACCAGCGAGAGGAAGCACCACATGCAGCGCGAAATCATGACGTCCATTCCGTTTTTGAGCCAGCCGTCGACGGAGGCGCTCAATACGCCCGAGGATCTTGCCGTCGCACAGGATCTCAAGGACACGCTCGACGCACATCGCAATGGCTGCGTCGGCATGGCCGCAAACATGATCGGCGTCTCGAAGAGCATCATTGCATTCGTGGACGAGGATTTCGGCGGTCGCATCTTCGTAATGTTCAACCCGACGATCACTGCGAAAGACGGCGCCTACGACGCCTCCGAAGGCTGCCTGTCTCTCAAAGGCGAGCGCCGCACGGTCCGCTTCCAGCGCATTGAGGTCTCGTATGCGGATCGCAAGTTCCGCGAGCGTCATGCCACGTTCACTGGTTTCACCGCGCAGATCATCCAGCACGAGATCGATCATTGCGAAGGCATTATCATTTAACGACTTTTTCAGGCATGGCACCTAGCGGCTTTTCGGGCGCTCCATCTAGCGATAGACTTAGGAAAAATCGTTTGATGTAACAATCGTACGTAACCGCCTTACGTTACAGTTTCCGTAATGCACCGTAGGGCAGTGTCAAAGGAGATTTCATGGGTGTCATCGATATGTTCAACGATTTCGTCAAACTCATTGAAAGCGAGTCCCTGCCCGTCGAAGCCGTTGCGATTGCGGATGACGACGCCATTATCGCGGAACGTCATTTCGTTCCCGACCAGGATCGCAATATTTATTCCCATACGAAAAGTTATGTTTCGACGGCTATTGGCATTGCGATTGAAGATGGCTTGCTGTCGCTCGATTCGCGATTGGTCGACTCGTTCCCCGAGTATGTTCCCTCCGATGCGCAACTGGAGTTGGGCCAGATCACGCTGAGGCACTTGCTGACTATGTCGAGCGGTTTCAATCATGCGTATTTGATGAACCCTGACCGGCGCAGTGGTGTTGGTGCGCCTGATTATTTACGGTACATGTTCTCTCGCAGGGTTGAGGTGGAGCCCGGCAGCACGTTCTGCTATTCGTCTGCGGATTCTGATTTGGCGGGCCGCATGTTGGAGCAGGCTGCCGGCATGCGTCTTGGCGAGTATTTGTATGGCACGATTTTTTCCAAGTTGGATCAGGGTTGGCCTGTTTGGGAATGTGATCCGCAAGGTCATCCGATTGCAGGCGGCGGGATCTACATGTCGCTTGCGAATATGTTGAAACTTGGCCAGGTCTATTTGAATGATGGCACTTGGCATGGCACGCGCATTGTCAGCGAATCGTGGGTCAAGCAGGCTTCCGGTAAGCAGATCGACACTCCGTATAGCAATATTTGGACGTGCGGTTATGGCTATCAGTTCTGGATGTCGCCTTATGAGGGGGCATATCGTGCGGATGGTGCGTACGGTCAGATTACTACGGTTTTGCCGAAGCAGGGTTTGGTTGTTGCGATTCAATGCCCGGAATCTGGTGATTTCGACAATATCGTTCGTCCTGCTTTGCATGAGCATCTGCTACTTCCGCTTACTGCCTGAGCGCACGACTTTCGCCCATACCGTCGTGTAGATGGGGTATGGGATAATTATGCACGGTATTGTGCGTGGGTTGCGTTCCGGAATCCTTGATTGAGTTTCCGTTGACCGCTCATGCAACACGCTGGAATTCCAACGTTTCTTAAGGATGGAACACAACATTGGCTGAATTCATTTACCAGATGATCAAGGCCCGCAAGGCTTACGGCGACCGTGTGATTCTCGATGACGTGACTTTGAGCTTCCTGCCAGGCGCGAAGATTGGCGTTGTTGGCCCGAACGGCATGGGTAAGTCCACGCTGCTGAAGATCATGGCCGGACTCGACACCGTGTCTAATGGCGAGGCTTCTTTGACTCCGGGTTATACCGTCGGCATTCTGCAGCAGGAACCACCGCTGGATGACACCAAGACTGTTGGCGAGAACATCAAGATGGCGTTCGGCGAGATCGCTGAAAAGGTGGCTCGTTTCAATCAGATTGGCGAAGAGATGGCCAATCCGGATGCCGATTTCGATGCTTTGATGGATGAGATGGGCAAGCTGCAGAACGATATCGATGCTGCAAACGGTTGGGATCTTGATTCTCAGCTTGAGCAGGCTATGGATGCTTTGCAGTGCCCGGATCCGGATACTCCGGTAACGGTATGCTCCGGTGGTGAACGCCGTCGTGTGGCATTGTGCAAGCTGCTGCTGGAGGCTCCTGATCTGCTGCTGCTCGACGAGCCTACCAACCATCTTGACGCCGAGTCGATTCTGTGGTTGGAGCAGTTCCTGCACCAGTACAAGGGTGCCGTCATCGCCGTTACCCACGATCGTTACTTCATGGATAACGTGGCCGAGTGGATCTGCGAGGTCGACCGTGGCCAGCTGTACCCGTATAAGGGCAACTACACCACGTATTTGGAGACCAAGGCCAAGCGTATGGAGATCCAGGGCGCCAAGGATGCCAAGCTCGCCAAGCGTTTGAAGAGCGAACTTGATTGGGTGCGCTCTTCGCCGAAGGCCCGTCAGGCCAAGAACAAGGCTCGTCTGGAGCGTTACGACCAGATGGAGCAGGAGGCACGCAACAACAAGAAGCTTGACTTCTCCGAGATTCAGATTCCGGCCGGCCCGCGCTTGGGCTCTACTGTGCTGGAAGCCGAGCATATTCACAAGGCGTTCGGCGACCGTGTGTTGATCGACGATCTGAGCTTCACGCTGCCGCGTAACGGTATTGTCGGCGTGATCGGCCCGAACGGTGTGGGTAAGTCCACCCTGTTCAAGACCATCGTTGGCCTTGAACCGTTGACGTCTGGCTCGTTGAAGATCGGCGAAACCGTGCAGATCAGCTATGTGGATCAGAATCGCGCCGGTCTTGACCCGAATAAGAACCTGTGGGAGGCCGTGTCTGACGGTCTTGACTTCATTGAGGTTGCTGGCGTTGAAGTACCGACCCGCGCGTATGTGGCGTCCTTCGGTTTCAAGGGTTCCGACCAGCAGAAGCTCACCGGCGTGCTGTCCGGTGGTGAACGCAATCGTCTGAATCTTGCGTTGACCCTGAAGCAGGGCGGCAACCTGCTGCTGCTCGACGAACCGACCAACGATCTTGATGTCGAAACTCTTGAATCGCTTGAAAACGCACTGCTTGGCTTCCCGGGCTGCGCTGTGGTGATCTCTCACGACCGTTGGTTCCTCGACCGCGTGGCCACGCATATTCTCGCATGGGAAGGCGATGACGAGAATCCAGCCAAGTGGTACTGGTTCGAAGGCAACTTCCAGGCCTATCAGGAGAACCGTGTCGCTCGTCTCGGCGAAGACGCGGCTCGCCCCCACCGTCTCCATCGCAAGCTAACGCGCTAAACCGTTAAGCAGACAGTCCTGTGGACTGTCTGTAGGCTTGGCCTGAGTGAGGCGACAGCCGAACGAAGGCAACAATGAGCCTTGCGAAGCAAGACCATAATTGCGAACGTTACTCGCAAATTTCAGCAAAGCGCCGTGCTTCGTTACGAAGTGCGGCGCTTTGCCGTATGTGAATCGTTTGACGATTACCTGCCGTTCACGCTTCTCACGCATTCGTTACAAAACAATCCGGCGAAATTTACCGCCCTTGCGTAGACTCGTTTCCAGAACGAAGCGTTTATCGTATGCGACTCAAAGAATCGAGGCCCGTTATGACACAGACAGCGCAGACAGCAATAACTCCGTTACAACGGTTGGCGAAGGTGCTTCAGCTGGGCACGCCTTCCACGTACCGCAGCCACACATATGTGAATGGCGAAAGCCTGTATTTCCCCACTGGCCGCGTGTACGGCGGTCAGGTGATCGCGCAGGCCATGATGGCCGCATCCAAAACGGTTCCGCCATCTCGTCTGCCGAATTCGATTCATGGCTATTTCATTTCCGCCGGCGATATTCGTCAGGATTTGCTGTTTGATGTGGAGAATCTGCGTGATGGCCGCTCGTTTTCCGCTCGTCGCGTGAATGTCACGCAGGCTCAGGGTTCGATTCTGACGGCCATCGCCAGCTTCCAGGAGCAGGGTCAGGATGGCATTGAGTTCGCCGATCCCATGCCGGAAGGCGTGCCGGAACCGGAAACGTTGACCAGTGCGAAGCAGCTGATGGAGCCGTTTGCCGAAAAGTCTTCGTATGCCAAATACTATGCGGAAAAGTCGCCGTTCGACATTCGTCATGTGACGCGCACGATCATGCTGGGTGCCGATAAGAAGAGCGCCAGTAACGATTCCGGCAAGCAGCTGGTGTGGATGAAGGCCGACGGCACGGTTGACGTTCCGCAGGTCATGCATCGTGCGATGTTGGCTATGGGTTGCGATCAGGTGATGCTGGAGCCGGTGTTGCGTCGTGCCGGGTTAAGTATTGCCACGCCTGGCATTTCGTTCGCTTCGATCGATCATTCGATGTGGTGGTATCGCGATATCGACATCAATCAGTGGCATTTGTATGTGCAGGATACGCCTACCGCGGCTCACGGCCGTGGCTTGGGGCAGGCGAAGGTATACACGCAGGATGGCGAGCTTGTTGCCTGCATGACTCAGGAGGCGATGATCCGTGTTCCTGAGGAGGATTTGAAGAAGTAAGGACAATCAGGCTTTCGTTTGGGTTGCCGATTTGGTTGCCGCGGCCGCGTAACGGTTTCGTTGCGTGGCCGTTTTCATTTTCGGGCTTTCCGGACCGTCGATTGGTGGGATTTGACACAACCACTCCCCCACAATGCCGATGATCATGTCAGCGATGCATACGATTGCCGCGATCGCGCATTCGAGGATGGCCTGACTGTAGAACGTCGCCTCACCATGTGGCAGGCTCATGATGAGCTGTCCACCATACCAGCCGGCCAACGCCGCTCCTGCCACGCCCAACGCTTTGCATGACACCAGTGTGGCGAACGCCTTCTGCGGGTCCAAAGGTTTCAGCTGCGCGCGTTTTTCGGGATCCGTGGTGGTGTATTTGTGGATCTGCAATGCCATATACAGCACGACGAATCCCAGAATCGCCAACACCACGGGCACGATCCATGGAGCGCCGACCAATGGCAAACCTGAAATCTCGCCATATTTCGCCAATCCCATACCGGCCAGCAATCCTAATGCGGCAGCGAGAACATAGCACCACCAAGGGGTTCTGCGCGCTTTCATAGCGTACCTCCGATGATCCAATTGTCGGTCAGCAGTCCCACTTGCGCGGTATCGGGGGCAATGGCCAGCAGGAATGATACCGGATCCTTGCCCAGTCGCGCATCGGGATCCATGTCGAGCCATGGCGCAAGCACTGCGGCATGGTTGCGTGCGGTGGGCCACGGCACCTTGCAGTCAGGCTCATCGCATGTCACGCCTTCCATGTCGATCAGGTCGAGATCGAAGTCTTCGCCGACGGAGGCTTCCACATTGCTTAATGCTTCGATCAGATCATGGGCGCCCATGCGCGTGGAAATCTGGATTACCGCGGCCATTTTGTCGGGGAGTCCGTCGAGTTGGCTCACATGGTAGAGGGGTGAGATGCCCTCGACTTGGTTGCCGGGAATGCCGTCCAATGTGACGATGGCCATGCGGAACTGCTGTTCGGCATCGGTTGCTGGGCTGTCCAGTGAGATCACCGCACGTTTCGATGCGGGTTCTAGCTGTGCAGAAGCGAGTGCGGCCACTTTGGCTGCGGCGGTTCCTTCCGGCAAATCGCTGGAATCGATCGCATCATACGCTTCGCCCATATCATCCGCATCGCCCGCATTATTGGCATCGCAGGCAAGATCGTCGGTACCGTAGCCGGTCGGGCTTTCCACCATCCAATCATCTGCGATTTCGTCGATATGGTCGCGATCGGTCGATTCATGGAGGAGTTGAGCCACGGAACCGGCATGTTCGCCCGGCAGTTCGGCATCGGGTTCGAGTGCCAGCCACGGCCCCAGCACGAACGCACGCTGCCATGCACGGGGGTGAGGCAGCGTCAGGTCCGGATCGTCGCTGCTCTGACCGTCAAAATCGATGATGTCCAGATCAAGTGTGCGCGAAGTCCAATGGTCGGTACGCACTCGACCATGTTCGGCTTCGATGCGCTGCAATCCTCGCAACAGCTCCATTGCCGATAGCTTGGTGGTCACGGAAACAACCGCATTGTAAAAGTCGGGGGTACCATCGGGCATGCCCCACGCATCGGTACGGTACAGCGGCGAAATGCCCGTAACCTGAGTGGACGCCAGTCCGTCGATCGAACGCACCGCGTCACGCAAGGTGGCCACTACATCGCCCTGATTGCCACCCATGGCAATGATGGCATGATGCACTTGCGATGCTGCGGACGCTGTTTCACGAGAACGTTCCACGGTTACGCTCACATCGTCGAATGGTACGACGATTGGCGCACTCGGCTTGTGCACGGTCACTTGCGTTCGCGCCACAGCAGGATATTCAAGAATCATGCTGGCAATGCGATCGGCCAGTTTTTCGATGAGATCGACATGATCGCCTTCGATAATGGCGACTATTCCTTTGGCGATGGCACCGTAATCGACGGTGTCGTGCAGATCGTCGGAATGCCCGGCTGGCGCAAGATCCAGAAACAGCGTGGCGTCGACGACGAACGTCTGCGCACGCTCATGTTCGAAATCAAGCACACCGTGTTTGCCGACCGCGCGAACGCCAGTCAATCGAATCTGATCCATGCCAGCCTTTCTTTGCATATCCCAAGGTTTAATGGTGGAAATGCGTTGCCGCTCCTACGCTGTCAGGAACGCACGACGTATGCGAGCACCGCGTATCAGGCGTTAGCGAAAGCACGCCACGCATTGCCGATCGCCACCGCGTCACGGCTTTTCTCCACGTCATGCACACGCACGGCCCACGCTCCATATTCGGCGCACAGGGCGCTGATGGCGGCGGTCGCATTGTCTTTGCTGCCCATGCTTGGCTCGTCGATACCGGCATCGGCAAGCGCCGCGCCGACGAATCGTTTGCGCGAGGCTCCGATCAGCACCGGATACCCGGTGGCGTTGAACCGCTCCAACGCCACCATCAGCGGGAAGTTATGTTCGACGCTCGGTTTGGAGAATCCAAGACCCGGATCGATGATGATCTGTGACGGCGAGACGCCTGCCTGAAGCACGTCGTCGACCTGCTTCATGAGTTCGTCATACACGTCGTTCACCACGCCATTGGCGTACACGGACGTATTAGCGTCAGGCACGTCGCCTGCAGAGCCGGCAAGCCAACCGCGCCAATGCTGCACAATGTAAAGGCTTTCCGCGTGTTCGGCCACCACATGGGGCACTTCGCGGTCCAGCTGACCGCCGGACACGTCGTTGATGATCTGCGCACCATGCTCCAACGCCATGCGAGCCACCGATGCGCGCGTAGTGTCGATGGACAGCACCGCGCCTTCCGGAATCAGCGCATCCACAGCACCCAGCACGCGGTTTTGCTCGTCTTCCTCACTGACACGTTTGGCTCCGGGGCGAGTGGATTCGGCACCGATATCGATGATGTCAGCCCCATCTTTCATCATCGCTTCGCCGTGCGCTTTCGCATTCGCAGGATCGAGCCATAACCCTCCATCGGAGCACGAATCCTCCGTAATGTTGAGCACGCCCATCACCAGCGTACGGTCACTATCATGAATCGATTTCATATCAATGGTCATCCGGTTTCCCCTCCTATATCCGGTTATTGGTATTTACGATTCGACTTGCTGCAGTCACGCCGATCACGCATGCTGCGACAGGATCAGGCTCATGGCTTCGGCTCGCGTCGTCGCGTCTCGCATGCAGCCGCGCACCGCCGATGTAACCGTACGCGATTGCGCCTTCTTTACGCCACGCATGGCCATGCACATGTGATCGCATTCGGTGACTACGATCACGCCACGTGCTTCGATACCTTCCATCAACGCGTCGGCCACCTGTTGGGTGAGGCGCTCCTGCACTTGCGGACGTCGGGCATACAGTTCCACCAGTCGTGCAAGCTTGCTTAAGCCCGCCACTTGGCCGTTCGACGGAATATAGCCGACGTGGGCCACGCCATGGAACGGCAGCAGGTGGTGTTCGCATACCGAGAAGAGTTCAATATCGCGTACCAGCACCATTTCGTCGGTATCGACTTTGAACTTGGTTTTGAGCACTTCCTCGGGGCCGTGTCCAAGGCCTGCGAACAGCTCCTTGCAGGCACGCCCAATACGGTCGGGGGTGTCGAGCAGGCCTTCACGGTCCGGGTCTTCGCCAATGGATTTCAGAAACAGGCGTACTGCCTGGCGCACGCCTTCCTCGTCATAGCCGACAGGCCCGGCCGCATGGGCGGCACGGGCTTTGTCGTCGAAGAGGGTATCGAATGCTTCGGTATCGCTCATCAGTTGGTCAATCCTGCGCTTTTCTTCAGGGATTCGGGAATCGGAACCGGCGGAATGTCGGAATCCGGGCGCTTGCTGTCGCTCAGCCACACTTCACGCTTCGGCGCCTTCTTGACATTAGCGAAGATTTCCGCAAGTTCCTTTTCGTTGAGTGTTTCCTTGACGAGCAGCTGACGTACGAGCTCGTCAAGAATCTCACGATTCTCGTTGATGACGTTCCACGCTTCGGTATGCGCGGTTTCCACCAGTTTGAGCACTTCCTCGTCGATGATTTCGGCGGTGCGTGCGGAATACTTGTGGTTCAGCGATCCAAGGTCGCTCTGTTCGTCATCGGACCACTTGATGGCACCCAGCTTGTCGGAGAAGCCGTAGTCGAGCACCATCTGACGTGCGATGTTCGTCGCCTTTTCGATGTCGTTGGAAGCGCCGGTGGTCGGATCGTGGAACACGACTTCCTCCGCGGTGCGACCACCCATGGCGTACGCCATCTGGTCGAGCAGCTGGTTGCGAGACATGGAATAGCGATCTTCAGTCGGCATCACCGCAGTGTAGCCAAGTGCGCGGCCACGCGGCAGAATGGTGACCTTGGTGACCGGATCGGTATCGTTCATGGCAGCCGCCACCAGCGCGTGACCACCCTCGTGGTATGCGGTGTTGCGCAGTTCGTCGAGCGCCATGCCCTTGGAACGGCGCTTCGGGCCCGCCTGCACGCGGTCGATAGCCTCGTCGATGGCGCGGTTGTCGATCAGCTGCGCACCGGCGCGGGCGCACAACAATGCGGCTTCGTTCAACACATTGGCCAGATCAGCGCCGGTAAAGCCCGGCGTACGCACGGCGATCATACGCAGATCGACATCAGGCACGAACGGCTTGCCCTTGGCATGCACCTTCAAAATAGCCTCGCGGCCTTCCAAATCAGGCGCTTCGACGGCTACCTGACGGTCGAAACGGCCCGGGCGAAGCAGTGCCGGATCAAGCACGTCGGGGCGGTTGGTCGCGGCGATGATGATCAGATTGGTGTCGTTATTGAAGCCGTCCATCTCAACGAGCAGCTGGTTCAGCGTCTGCTCACGTTCGTCGTGGCCGCCGCTCATACCGGAACCGCCACGCTTACGACCGACGGCATCGATCTCATCGATGAAGATGATGGCCGGAGCGTTCTTCTTGGCCTCATCGAACAGATCGCGCACACGGGAGGCGCCAAGACCCACGAACATTTCCACGAAGTCGGAGCCTGCCATGGAGTAGAAAGGCACACCGGCTTCGCCTGCGATGGCTCGTGCCAGCAACGTCTTACCGGTACCTGGAGGGCCGTAGAGCAATACGCCACGCGGAATGCGGGCATCCAAAGCCTTGTAACGAGACGGATCCTTCAGGAAGTCCTTGATTTCCTCGACTTCCTGCACGGCAGCCTCTTCGCCGGCCACGTCGGCGAACTTGGTGGTCGGGGTCTGGCCTTCGAGCAGCTTGCCGCTGTTCTTCTTGCCGCCCATACCGAACATGCCGCCAGCACCGCCCATACGGCTCATCATGAACCAGAACAGACCAAAGATAATGAGGAACGGCAGCAGCGAGGTCAGCAGATACGTCCAAATGCTGCTCTGCTGCATGGTCGCCGTCCAGCCCTTGACCGGATCAGCCTTCTGTACGGCCTTGACCACGGTTGCGGACTGCGCGTACGTGTAGTAGAACTGCACGTTTTTGCCGTAGTTCTTCATACGCCCGGTATCAGGGTCTGTAGCGGAGTAGTCGCTCTTAAGCTTGAGCTTGACCTGCTGGGTGTTGTCTACGATCTGTGCGTATTCAACATTGTTGCCGTTGAGAATCTGCAGACCGTCCTTGGTGTCGATGGTCTGGGAACCGGTTCCGGCGAAAATCTGGAACATGGTCACGGCAAGCAATGCCACAACCACAACCCACAGCCATGGGGACTGCCAGAACGGACGCGGACCGCCATTGGATCCGTTGCCGTTGGACTTGTCACCCTTGCCGTTGGAATCGTTGCCATTGCCGGCGTTATTATTGCGTCCAAACGGATTGGTGAACGGGTTATTGCCGCCGCCGTTGTTATTCGGCGACTGGCCCGGACCAGGAAAACTCATGCCTGACCTCCTTCATGCACTTCCGGCTTCAGCACCGCGATCGAATCAAGATTGCGGTATCGCTCGTCATAATCCAAGCCGAAACCGACCACGAATTCATCGGGAATCTCACGTCCCTTATATTTCACAGGAACATCCACCTTACGGCGCGCCGGCTTTTCCAACAGCGCAAAAATCTCCACGGAAGCGGCACCACGGCTTTTGAGCTCATCGACGAGCCACGCCAACGTGACGCCCGAATCGATGATGTCTTCCACAATAAGCACGTGACGACCGCGAACATCGGTGGACAGATCCTGCCGCACGGTGATCTTGCCGCTCGATTGAGTGCCGGAACCGTAGCTCGACAAGCTCATGAAATCCATCTCCGCGTGGATGCTCATGGCCTGCGAGAACGCCGCAAGCGTGTTCACCGCACCCTTGAGCACGCAAACCAGCAGCGGGTTCTTGCCACGGTAGTCTTCACTGGCCTGGGCTGCAGCATGGTTGATGATGTCGGCAATCTCTTCTTTACTGATCAGCTCGTGATCAATATCTTCTTGTACGTCAGCGATTCGCATGCCCACCATCTTGGCACACGCGAATGACGTGTTTCTGGCGATATGCTGAATATCCGCTGGGAAGATTCACACCTTTCTGGCCGTGCCAGTCGCAGATCAGCCTGTCGATCCCTTCAACCTGCCGTGCCATGCACGAAATGCCTGCTTCTGCAAGCGAGCGCACAATCACCCGTCTTCTGATGGCAATGTCTTGCGATTGCAACGCACGCACGTCGATGATTATCTCGCCGTTGTTCACGGTTACGCCTTGCTCGCACACGCGTTGCGCCACATCGTCAAGATATGCGCGATCGTCTTCGGCAAGCCTCGCTCCAAGCGCAAGTTTCGACACGACGTCGCTTCCCGCGAATGATGCAAGATATGGCATGAGATCGTGCCGGATTCGGGATCGCAGCGGATAGTTCGCGGGAAGAGGCTCATTTCCACCCGAATCTCCCACATCCGGCCCATTTGTGGGATCGTCCCACCAGGCAAGCCGCAGATCCTCGCAGATGCCGGTGGTTTCTTCGCGGGTCACATTCAGCCATGGGCGTAGAAAACGCACCCCGTCTCGTATGAAGGAACCGTTCATACCGCAAACCGCATCAAGGCCAGCGGAACGTAACAAACCGATGATCACGGTTTCCGCCTGATCGTTTTTCGTATGAGCCAGAAGCACGGCCGAAGCGTCGGAGCATGCGTCGACAATCGCATGATAGCGCGCTTCACGCGCCGCTGCCTCAACACCGATGCCACGGGAGTCGGGTACGTCAATCGCACGAACACGAACTGGGTCAAGACCCAACGCAACGCAACGATCGGCGGTTGCCCGCGCAACACCGGCAGAGCCTTGCTGCAACTGGTGGTCGATGATAATCGCCCCGCATCGCAATCCCAATGAAGCGCACGTTTTCGCAGCAACCGCAGCCAACGCCATCGAATCGCGCCCACCGGAACAGGACACCATAATCAGCGGAGCGTCCACATCGGGCGCGTGCTCGCCATGACGGGCGAAACGGGCATCCTGCAATCCCAAACCGGCCGATTCCAACGCGGCGCGCAGTTCGCCGATTCCCTTGCGCAAACGTGACGAATACACCATGGCGTCACAACTTCGGTAGTGCTGCCACAAATGTGTCGATAGCGGATTTCGCGGCTTCGGAATCATCAGGATCGTTGACGATCACGGCAAAACTCAACGCACCGCCATTATGGCGCGACACATTGCCGGTCATGGAAGTCACATCTCCCAAACTGCCGGTTTTGGCACGGATAAGACCAGCTTCGTCAGCATCGTTCAAACGATTCGCAGCAGTGCCCACAAATCCTACAATCGACAGCCCCTCAGCGGCGGCGGAACCGGACCCGCTCGTCAGATTACGCTGCTGCACGTCAAGCAGGGTATGCGCGGTGAGTTTGGAATCCTCAGCCAGTCCCGAGCAGTTAACCATGGTGAGGCCTTCGGTGGAAATCCCTCGCTGAGCCAGTACCTGTTCAACCGACTGCACCGCTCCGGCCGGTGAATTGCCGGCGTTAAGGTGCAAAGCCAGCAGTCTGCCGAATTCCTCGGCCAGCGAATTGTCGGAATGCCGAAGCATGAACGCCATGATCTCGTTCAGCGATGCGGAGCTCACCGTCGCAATGGGGCTGGTCCCGTCGGGAACGGCTCCCTGTTCCACGGAACCGTTCACTGCAATGCCCCGCTCAGTCAGGCGTTGCGCGAACACCAGCGCGGCCTCGCGAGCCGGCTGCGTGCTCAAAACGGGATATGTGCTGAACGTATCGGGATCCGTAGGATTAGCACCGTTCCAGTTTCGCCCGCCATCCACGGCCATGGATGCGGTCGGCGCGTAGTACACGTGGTCCGGATCGAGTTCGGCGATGCCGTTGGGCCAACGGTCGTTGCCGAACAGGGAATCATCGTAGACGAGCGTCACGGAAGTGATGCCCCGCTGCCGCAACGCTTGGGCCGTGTTTGCCGCAAGCGTTCCCAGCCCGGCACGCCCATTGATGTGCGCCGAATCAGATTCGCCGACGCCGAGCAGCATGTCGCCGTTGCCTTTGAGCACCAATCGCGAAGTGCCATCTTCGCGCTGCTCCAAATAGGTCTGCGTCTCCAACGTCGACCCCATGTCGAGCGTGGCCGCAGCCGCATACGCCGTCAGCGTTTTCATGGTGGACGCCGGCGTATACGGCGTGTCGAGATTCTGCTCGGCCACCACATTGCCAGCCGCGTCGGCGATGGCGATGGCGTATTCACCGCCAAAATCGGAGGCAGCCGTCTCAAACTGGCTGATCAGAGCCTTTGCCGCAACGGCATCCACGGTTTTCGAAGCGTCAAGCCCTCCGACCATCGTCGCGGCCGCAATGGCATTGCCCGGCGTTTTGGCTGTGGCATGCTCGACTTCCTGCAATGTGAGAACACCCGGCAACTTGTCGAAAATGTCGGCCACGACATAGCCGACGCACAACACTGTGGTGAGCGACACGGAAAGCGCCACCGTGATGTATCGACGGCGTTTCACATGCCGGTATTCAGCCGAATCATCCATGGAACAACAACACTCCAGTCATAAGAGGAAATCGAAATGAAAACGAAAAGGCAGGAACGCGCAAGCCAGCGAACGAACGTCATCCCTTATGCTCGATCGGCTTCCATTCGGACTTGGCGAACATCGCCTGGAACGAGATCGGCACATAACTGAACATGTAGATCGGGAAGCTCAGCACATACGCGAACAGCTCCTTGTTGGTGGCGCCAATCTGATCGCGTTCCACAATAATCGTCAACGCGGCCAACGCCATCATGCCGATCACCGACGTCACAATGCCGGACGTCCAACCGGTCAACGAACTCAACTGGCTCTGCCATGTCACGAATCCGCAGGTCGCGAACAACAGTCCCAGCAGAACGCGCGCAATACCGATCACCGTGAACGGACACAACAGCAGCGTGAAATCAACGGCGGAAAAATCGCGTTCCCTGATGGCGCGTTTGACCAAAGCCGGCCCGTAATAACGGAACACTTGCAGGAAGCCCTTGCTCCAACGCAAACGCTGACGCCAGCTCTGCGCGAAGGTGACAGGCTGCTCGTCATACAGAATCGCGGTACCGCAGTAGCCGATGCGGTCGCCGTGCAGCAAGGAATCCATGGTGAATTCCAAATCCTCGGTCAAAAGGTGGAATTTCCAACCATTATTGCGACGCATGATCTCCTGCGAGAACATGAAGCCAGTACCCCCTACATGACAGCTGTTGCCGAGCCACATGCGCGAGGCCGACAGGAATCGAGATTCACGGATGAACCACAATGCAGAACCGGAAGAGACCCAATTGTCAGACAAATTCACGGAATTGCGGTAGCTGGTGAGAATCTTGAATCCCGACTGGAACGCCTTGTTCATCTCTTCGACGTAATGCTTGTCGAGCTTGTTGTCGGCGTCGAACACGAAGAACGCATCGTACGGGTCGGATGCACCGGAATCGTTCATCTGATCGAGCAGATACGTCAGCGCGTAGCCTTTGCCCACAAGCTCCTTGTTGAAGCGTTCGATCACATGGCAGCCCATATTGCGCGCCACTTCGGCGGTATTGTCGGTGCAATTGTCGGCGACAAGCCAAATGTCGACCAGTTCGGTCGGGTAGGTCTGCGTTTGGATGCAGGTAATGAGGTTGCCGATGACGTTCGCCTCGTTTCGTGCGGAAATCAGCACCGCGTAACGCTTGTCCATCGGCGCGTCGGGAAATTTGATCGGCTTGGTGAACAGGGAGATGAGAATGCACACCGCCTGATAGACCACCCCTGCGCCACCGACGATGACCAGCAGAATGTCAAGTACGCTCAGCAGTACCATTAACGCCACCTACTTCTTGGATTGTCATCCGCGTTTTTCGTACTTCCTTCAGCTTCCCGCGACTCGCCGTTCTTCCGTTCATTGCCGGATTCCGGATTTTCGTTGGATTCCTGAGATGTGTTTTCACTCTCAAGACCCTGCAATGGCTTGCGTTCCGTTTTGTTCAACACGTGCTTCGGAATGGCGACGGTTTCGTCCGATTCCAGCGATTCCTCGGAACGGGTGATATTGTACGCCTGCTCCTGCAACTGCCGCACTTCGTCGGGAATAGGCACATGCGCACTGGATCCCTGCACCGCGCGAGGCATATTGTGCAGATGCTCGCTGAGTACTTCGGCACCTTCCACCAGCTTCGACTTCTTTTCAGGCACCGGATCGTCCATCAGCGGGGAATCGACCAGCTCGTACCGCTTTGTATAGGTGCGGAAGATCGTCTGCACGGACGCGACCACCGGCAATGCGAGGAACGCGCCCAACGCGCCGAACAGCGAGGTGAACGCCAGCACCGCGAGGAACGCCACGGCATCGTTCACATCCATGGTGCGCTGGGAGATCTTCGGCGCGAAAATCAGATTCTCGATCTGCTGATACACGCAGATAAACACCAGCACCGCCACGGCCTGCCACAATCCGCAGCTACCCCATGCGAACAGCACTGGCAACGCGCCGCCGATATACGTACCCAACATAGGAATGAACTGCGAAACCACACCGCAGAACAGCGCCAACGGTAGCCAATAGGGCACGTGCAGCAGCATCAGACAGATTCCTGTGAAGAACGCGTTCAGCAACGCGAGAATGGCGCGGGAGAACAGGAACGACGAGATCTGGCTCTGGCTCACCGTCCATACGAACAGGAATCGCCGCTGAGCCGCCGGAGCCATCCACTGGCATGCGGCACGACGCAGTTTCGGACCAGCCGCTGAAATGTAATACGTGGTCATGATTATCGTCATGAGGTTAATCAGGAACGAAAACAATCCCGACACCGTATTCAGCGCGGTACCCGCGAAATCAGTGACCCACGACGTTTGAATGTTCTTCAGAATCTCATTGCCGAGATTATTGATCTCAGGAAGCTGGAAATTCGCGTATTGACTGGCGAACTGGCACATCTGCTCATACAGGTCGGGCAGACCGTTCACCAAGGCGATCATCTGCTGCACGAACAGGTTGCCGAACAGTGTGAACAGCACGCCGAGCATCACGGCCAGCATCAGCAGCGAGAACAGCGACGCGAACGAACGTTTCCAGCCATGCTTGACCAGCGGCACCACCACCGGCTCCACCGCGAGCGCGATGAACAGCGAGACGATGATGTCGATCACCAGATATTCGATTTTGCCCCAGCTGCGCCAGCAGAAAGTAAACCCCACAATGGCTATGGCGATGTATAGCAGCGCACGCCCCAGCCATTCCGGTGGTTTTCGGGGATCTCCTTTGGCTGGAAACAGGGTGCCGAGGTCCCATCGCTGTTCGCTGGTGTTCGCACCGTTTTCGCTCTGCGTATTGTTCATTCGCTGTTCGCTGTCGCTCATGGCTCCCTATTGTAGCGATAGGCGTCGTGTACAGGCTGAGCTATTGTGGTAGTTATGCTGAACGTTTCAATTGTCATCCCCGCTTGGAATGAAGAGGAGCGTATCAACGATTGCCTGTTGAATGCCACCAGGCAGACCGTGATGCCCCATGAAGTGATCGTTGTCGACAATCGTTCCACCGATTCGACGGTGGCCATGGTGGAGCAGTTCATCAAAGACCACCCGGAAGCACCCGTCCGTCTGCTGCATCAGGATGAGGAGCAGGGGCTGATTCCGACGCGCGATTATGGTTTGAACCACGCCACCGGCGACATTCTGGGCCGTTTCGACGCCGATTGCATGATTCGCCCGGATTGGGTCGAAGTGGTGTCCGGCATTTTCACTGAGGACCCGGAGGCCATGGGTGCCACTGGTCCGGTGATGTATTACGATCTGCCGAGCCGCCATTTTGGTTTGCGTGGGGATAATTCCACACGCAAGCGTATTTACAAGGCCGATGGCGGCCAGCCGTTGCTGTTTGGCTCGAATATGGCGGTCCGCGCTTCAGCTTGGCGCGAGATTTCTGACGAAGTGTGCCGAGACAAGGCCGATGTGATGCATGAGGATATCGATATTTCGCTGCATCTGCTGGGCAAGGATCTGAAAACCGTGTACTGCCCGCGTATGATCGCCGGCATCAGCGCCCGCCGTATGGACACGTCGCTCACGTCGTTCAACAATTACATGCGTCGTTTCAAGAACACGTTCGACGCGCATCCACAGCATTCGCGCAAACATAAGCCGGAGATTCTGCTCACCGCGCTATATCCGGTGATGCATTTGCTGTATCCGGTGTGGCAGAAGGTGCTTGACACCGCCGATATCAATCCTGCGGAGGCGGCGTGGATCAACGAGCAGATGGAATTGGCCGAGCAGGAAGGCCGCGAATGGTACGATGACACTCCCACCGATGAGGAGTGGAGCGAAAAGCACGAGTAATTCCAATACTTGCGATTGGTAATCACGGATTATTGTTTACATTATTTCGATTAATCCGTAATATATGTGCAGATATAAAAATCGTGGTGCGAATGCTTTGTGAAGTTTCGCACCACGATTTTTAATGCTTTCAGCGATGTTCTCTCACAATCGGGTTTCACTGCAGATTCGCTGCATGCGATTGCCGATTCGTGAGAGTTTTCGCATTACATCAGGCTCTTGTAGATGGCGAGGATGTCTTCTTCGGTGGCCTGACGCGGGTTGCCCGGGGTGCACACGTCGTTGAAGGCGTCATGGGCCAGTGCTTCCAGATCGGCTTCGGTTGCGCCGACTTCGGAGATGGTGGTCGGGTTCTTCAGGTCGACGGTGAGCTTGTGCACAGCCTGGACGGCTTCTTCGCGAACCGTCTCGAGATCGCCGGTGTAGGCATCTTCGACACCGAAGGCGTCGGCGATGTCACGATACTTCTCGCCGGTGAAGTCCTTGTTGTATTCCATGACCGGTGCCAGCAGAATGCCGTTGGCAACGCCGTGGGCAACGCCGAGGCGGCCGCCCAGCGGGTGGGCCATGCCATGCACCAGACCGAGGCCGACGTTGGAGTAGGCCATGCCGGTGATGTAGGAGGCGTAGGCCATCTGCTCGCCTGCAGGAACGTCGCCGTCAGCGCTCTTGGCAAGGTTCTTGGCAATCATGCGGATGGTCTGCATGCTCAGGCAGTCGGACAGGCTCCAGGCGCCCGGAGTGATGTAGCCTTCAATGGCGTGGGTCAGGGCGTCAAGACCGGTGGCGACCTTGAGGCCGCGCGGCATGGAGTCGGTCAGATCAGGATCGACGAAGGCGACGATCGGAATGTCGTGCGGGTCGACGGCCACGAACTTACGCTTGTTGGCGGTATCGGTGACCACATAGTTGATGGTGGTTTCCGAAGCGGTGCCTGCGGTGGTCGGCACGCCGAAGATCGGCACGGACGGGTTCTTGGTGTCGGCAACGCCTTCCAGGGAGAGCACATCGGCAAACTCCGGGTTGGCGGTGATGATGCCGATGCCCTTGCAGGTGTCTTGCGGGGAGCCGCCGCCCAGACCGATCAGGAAATCAGCACCGGATGCGGCGAACTTGGCAACGCCATCCTGAATGCATTCGACCGGCGGGTTCGGCTTGACATTGTCGAAGACCTCGTACGGCATGCCTGCCTCATCAAGCACATCGGTGACCTTCTTGACGGTGCCGGTTTCCAGCAGTACCGGATCGGTGACGATGAACGCCTTGGTGAAGCCATGGGACTTGGCAACGCCCGGGATCTCCTTGATGGCGCCGCGACCGAAGTATGCAGTCTGGTTGAAAATCATGCGATAGACCATAGATGTCTCCTTTAAGCGACTGTGCTTGTTCGCCGTGTCATAGCAACCGTTGCCATGACCAACGATTCTCATCATAGACCCCATTTTGCGATTCGGCTGGAAATCGACACAACCTTTTCTGTGAGCGTTCTCACAAAATATGCGAACGCATCACACAAAAACGCATAAAACCAGACAATACGGCCTTATGACTCGAATAATTCCAGCTCGACCTGCGGCAGATCATCCTTGGAGAACACCCACATGGTCTCGTCTTTGGAACGTCGATCGGCGAAAATCGTAAGCAGGAACTTCTCTCCGTCGTTTCGCGTGTACCCGTACTGCAACACGCCGACCGACTCGACGCGGGCATGAATGAAGTCGTAATCCATAAGCAGGGAGAAACTGTCTTTGCAGAACGGCGCCACCAATCGTTCGCAATAGTCATGCAGCGCGCTTTTGAACGAACCGTCATGCGCGTCAAGCATCTTCTGGAAATAGTCGGGCACCATGATCGCACGCTGTGAGTCAGTACGCAGATTCACCATGCATGCGATTGAATAGCGTCCGTTCAAATGCCGCAGCAACGATTCCATATCCTGATTACGCACCAGAATGTCCTCAAGTTTTTTGTTGAGCCCGCGCAGCTGGCGTTTGCTGCCGCCTCGCACGTAGTATTCCTTCTTTTCGCGGCGCATCTCGTTTTCGGCCTGTTCGACGATTTTCGGCAGATCGGAAGTCGACTCGCTCGACGCTACGCCCACTGATATCTCGCAGCCTTGCGTATGCAAGCGCTCACGCATGTAGTTCAGCTGCTTGCGTGTCTGCGCTTCCGTATGCGCGGAACTGATTATCACGAATTCGTCGCCGCCGATGCGATACAACCGGTCATCGCCGAAGAACGCGCGCGCCGCGTCCGCGAACTCACACAACATGCGGTTGCCCTGCTTATGCCCGAGATGGTTGTTCACCTCGTGCAGGCCGATCATATCCGCATACACGCACACCACCGCCCCGATGTCGGCGCTCCGCAGCTGCTCCACATCGCTGTCGTATGCATTGCGGTTGAGCAATCCCGTCAAGGAGTCCTGCCGATAGATTTCCTTCATGTTCTTGGCGATTAGGTCGAGCGACAGGTCGAATCCGATCAGCACCACGGCCCACGGATTGGCCTCGCTGCAATCAGGGGGTACCAGCATACCGAATGCGATCACGCTGGTTTTCGCCTCGACCTCGCTTCTAAAATACGTGAATTCCGATTTTTTCTTACTGAATAGTTGGTCGCGCAAATCAGACAATCGCGTGTGTTTCAGGAATTCTCCGGCATCATCTGGATGAATGATCCGTTTTGAAACCAATGCATGGCAGAAATCATGAAAATCATCCGCATACACGTCCGGAAGTTTCGGATCGCGTTTGATGGTGCGATATTCTCCCGTGATGAGATTCAGTCGGGACAGTTCCGCAACGCCCTTGTTAAGGATTTCAAAAATATGCGCCGACAATGACGACGATTCGAGCATGCTGCGGCCGTTCGTCGACATGCGGTAGTCGCGATGCATCAGATCTTTGGAGATATTCCAGAAATGCTGGTCATCCGGGCGGTGTTCCAGCAAATCCTCCATCTTTCCCACAGTGAGCGGACGGTAGAAATAATATCCTTGGATGTACATGCATCCCAGCTCACGCAGCTTGCTCACCTGTTCGGCGGTCTGCGCACCCTCCGCAATGATCGACAGTCTCAGCTGGTAGGCCATGTCGATCACGGATTCGATGATTTTCAAACCTTTCGCCGCATTGTCAGCATTCAGGTCAACGAATTTCATGTCGAGTTTGATGGCATCGACGTTGATGTCCTTCAACATGTTGAGTGACGAATACGCCGACCCAAAATCGTCCATCAGCACGGCAATGCCTCGCGCATGCAGGTCCCGAATGGTCTCTTCGACCACATCCATGTTATGTGCGATCGCACTTTCTGTGATCTCCACCTGCAGCAGGCGAGCATCGATGCTGAACCGATCGAGCAGGTCGCCAAGCACTCGCGCCACATCGATCGCCTCGATATCCGTCATCGACACGTTGACGGACACCGGCACCAGATTGCGCCCCTCCCCATCCCAACGCGACAGCATTTCACACACGGAACGCCAGATGAACAAATCGAACCGCGTGACCATTGACTCACGTTCAAGCAGAGGAATGAATTCGCCGGGAGACACCAAGCCATATTCCGGATGATTCCAACGCACCAACGCCTCCGCACCCACGATTGCGCCGGTTTCAGCATTGCATTTGGGTTGCAGGTAGAAGCAGAATTCGTTGTTGTCAAACGCCTGGTTGATGTCGTCAAGAGAGAATCTGGGTACGATTTCGTCGTTGCTGGGCGCCCTGCCCGTGGATTCCAGCCGCGCGCCTGCGGCAACATCGAATTGATTACCCATGATACTCACCGTTGTACTGTATCAGCGTCACGTCTTCGACACCCTCAATGGCGCGAACGCGTTCCGCGAACGTCATGTCCTTATCATCACAGAATACTTCAACCGCCATTTCCGTGCGTTCGCCACGCATGGTTTTGGATTTGACGAAGAATTTGGTGCGTCCGAACGCGCGCGTGATCTCATCTCCCACTACATCGCCCACATAGTGGATCACCGCAATGTACACGCGCCCCTTGTCTTGACGCGAGTAGAACAGCGCCAACATGCCGATCATCACCAATCCGGCAACAATCACCAGCACATACATGCCGGCGCCCGCCGCAATACCAGACGTGATCGCCCAGAACAAATACAACAGATCCATCGGATCCTTGACCGCGGTACGGTAGCGCACAATCGATAATGCACCGACCATACCAAGCGAAATCACAATATTCGTACTGATGGCCAGCGTGACCATGCAGGTGAGCACGCACATGCCCACCAACGTGACCGCGAAACTGCGCGAATACACCACACCCGTGTAGAAACGGCGGTACACGCAGTAAATGACGATGCCGACGATCAACGCCACCAGCAACGCCAGCGCCATTTTGGGCACATTGTATTGGCCGAAGGATTTCAGCACCGACTTTTTGATCATGTCATTGACACTCATATGGTTTCTTTCTCTCCTGCTTCCTTGATTCGTAACGTTTGTTTTTGCTGGAATGCCAGTCAACATGCCAGCTGGTTACAGACTTGGCTTTACAGGCTCGGCACGCTCCAACCTTCCTGCCAGTAGCCGAATCCCCGCAAATACGAGGCTTTGTCATAACAGAGCACGTATTTCGAAGCCGATGTCAACTCCTGCGCCTTGCCGGGCAGCAGATCACGCACCACTTGCGGCAGGAATTCGGTGAATTTGACCTCCATCACCAGTTTTCCCGGCTCAAGCACGGGCAGTACCGGCAGTGTGGAGTCGAAAACATCGAATCCTCCAACCGCCGCACGCACGTTCATATCGAAGGTGACGCGCACGGTACCGGCGTCAAGAATCCACGGTTCGCGCTCATAATCGACGATCACGCGAGGGCGCATCACATTGCACATGCATTCCACATAAAACTCGCGGCACAACTGATACTCGCTGTCACGCAGAAATTCATAATCGCCGGCAAGAATACGGTCGAACTGCTCGTGCGTGAGCGGTGCATCCTCCTTGTAGATCCAACTGTCGCTTTTGCGTTTGCGTTCCAGTTTGATCACACGATCGCTGTAATCGTAGATGCGAATACGGTATTTCCTACGCAGCAGCACACCGTCGACTTTTTCCTGATATGCGGTGTTCCAATAATCGTCGAAATACAGGCTGCGAATCATATAGCCGCCGTTTTTCGCATGCTTGTCGAGGCCAAGCAGCGGCGCCATACGCACGTTCAAGTCGGCTTTTTGCGCGTATGAGATCAGATATTTGAGCTCATGACGGAACCGTTCCTTGGCTGTGCGCGGTGGAACGGATAATTCCTCGCCGACGCGATGTTTGATACGTTGCAGCAGCGACGTTCCGCGATTGCCACCATCACTGCACATTGGCATCCTCCACAATGCTGCCGTCGGCTTTCACATAGAAACACTTGGTGCCGTAGACCTTGTTGCCGTCGGTGACGTAGTAGTCAAACGCGTCCTGCGTCTCGCCTGATGCATTGCGCACGCTCACCTTGATGAAGTACTGGCCTTCACCAGGCATATCCATCACGGCTTCCGGCAATACGAGGTCGCTCTGTGTGAACACCACGTCTTTGCCTTCGTAATCCTTGGCCACGGTAACGCTATAGCGCAGATCCTCATCGTTGAAATCATAGGAGACATCCCAGCTGAGTTTGAGCTTGCCGTTGGTAGGAGTCGGCTTGCCGATATAGAACGGCATGGGCTTATTGAACCCGGTTCGGTACGTCTGGTAGTTCTGTTCGATTTCGCTATGCAATTGGTTTGCCACCGTGTCGTATTGGCTTGACGTCAGAGGCTCATGCATGCAGTCGGGCATCTTCCGCACGTATGGTTCAACGATGGAACGGTACCGCCGCACCATGGAATTGATGCGATCGGCGCTCATATACTTGTATTCGTCTTTCACGGCCTTGCCGAGCGCGGTTCGGAACGACTTGGTTTGCAGACAACGTCGGAACAGTATGTTGCCCCAATAGTTGCTGACACCGTTCTCCCAGCTTTGGCCCTCGGAACGTTGCCTGATCTCGTATTCCTTGCGCATGAGCATACCATCGTTATCCCAGTCGAGCAGGTAAAACGTATCCGAATTCGTGGGACTATACAGGTACATATTGCGGCTTTGCGTATCGATATTGCCGGTCAGCAATTGGAATGCCATCCAATATGCGAGATTTTCGGTATCGAAATATTTGCCGAGGATTTCGCCCATCGGCACTGAATAATCATTGAGATCGTTCAGCATGGCGATCAGTTTGGTATGGTCGTTGTCGCCTTTGATTTCCAGTTTTTCTTCGAATTTCGCTTGATCGTAGTCAGGATCATCGGCGAGTTTGATCACGTCTTCGTCTCGATAGAATTCGAAATAATTGACTTTGTACAGCTGTCCGTTTTTATCGAGTCCGTGCACCTGCAATGCGGTTTTGTTGAGCTGTTCGACTTGCGTGTACAGACCGTAATCGTCGAAGGAATCCGATCCGCTGGTCTCGTCTTTCACGTACAAGTGCACGAATTGCGTGCGCAGTCCCATCATCTGGTCGATGCCTTTGATGAGATCGTACGCCATTTTGTTACGGAAACGCAGACCTTCGCCCATATGCTTGTTCAATGCGATGGTACGCTGCCCACGCCACTTGCCTTTGCCGCTTTTCAACTCGATCTTGTAGTTCTTCTGCTCGTTTTTACTCGATGACTGGCCACGTATCTGCACGGTGGCGTTCGGCGCGCTTTCACCAAAACCAAGCTCCCCGGAAACCGGTCCTTGTTCGTCGCCGACCTGCAGCAAACCATTGACCTTGTAGCGGTCAACGCCCATGGCCGCATAGTCATCAACAGAATACTGGTTGATTTCACTCCAGCTATGGTCGGTGCCTTCCGACGAATTACCGCGCGATACCGTCAAATACATGGTTTCGACACCGCTGTCGTCATACACCTTGTATAACGATTCGTTGTCGCGCAAGTGTGCGCCGTCGATGCTTTGTTCAGCGCTTTTCTTGACTTGCTCATGCGTCTGTGACGAATCCGATGATTGCGATTGTTCATTATCGTTGGGTGATGAAGTCGCACATCCGGCGCAGGAAAGCACCATCAGCATTGCCGTCAATGCCGTTATTTGCTTGACAAGCGTGGTAATGGCTTTTGTGTTGCGTCGGTTCCACCATGTCATGATTTACGATTCCTCCCGATTATGACATCCGTTTCTGCAATATTCGCCTTGTCAGAAGACCGTGCATGCCCTGAGCGATGCAATGATTGGTCGACCCGCTGTTCGCCATGTTCAAGCAGTATGCCCAGTTCGGTGAAACGTCCACGTTTCGTTTGCACCACAATCGGCTGCTGCCCCAGCACTCGGTATGGCAGATTGTCGGTGTATGAGGCGAGCCGGAATGTCGCATATATGGCGAACAGCGATGCCCCCATCAGAAAACCGAAACCGAACAGCGACGTAGTGAAGAACTGTCCGATTACTGTGAACACAACCGTCGAACCCGCAAACAATGCCGACGCCGTCAATGCACCGGAATAATCGGTAAAATACAGCAGAATCAGCATCACGGTGTTGCCGACCGCATAAAGGGCATACCCCACGCAGAGCACACGGAAATATCCGTGCATCACATCGCTGAATCCTAAAGGAAGCGCGTTCAGCACCGTTTTTTCCAATGAAATCACGGCAGCGGTCACCAACAATTGCTTCAACGCCGTGTAATGCAATTCTCGATTGAGCACAGCCAACATTTCGTTTTCGGCAACGGTAATGTCTTTGACCGTGCCTCCATCATTCAACAGACTGTAATACGACCGATATGTTGGGTAGAAATTGACCTCCACCGACACCACAAAATTCACCGTGGTGATCAGAATCGTCAAAAACGCCAGCATGGCGGGCACATCGTAATATGGCGCGCCATAAAACAGGCCCTTCACCTTGATGCCGAGCGGACCGCACCATGTGATCACCAAATGGGCGAACAGGCCGATGGTGGTCAGCAATCCGGTCAACGCCAACGGCAGAAACTGATCGACCCACTGCAAAAACAGCCACGGATGCTTACGACTTTGCGGAAAATAACGATGCAACAAGAGCACATCCCACACCAGCATCACACCATAGCCAAGCACCACTGCGAACAACAGCGACTCCACAGGAGGGCAGGCCAACGCAAGCAACACGCATGACGTAACGAACGCCACCAACACCGCAGCCACGAAAGAATACAGAATGCTTTTGTAATCCTTGATGGCCGTCAAATAGCTCATCGCATTCCAGTTGACGATCATTTCAAGAAACAGCCACAAACACAACGCGCCCTGCATCAACGTGGCACCGGAAAACAGCAGGAAAACCGTGTACAACACCGCGCCCACCACCAGCATGATGCCAGTAGAACCCCAGAACGACGGCAGAATCATCTTCTCATCGTGATCAAACAACATATCCGCCAGAAAACGGGTGACCGGCATCGACAGAAAACTCGTCAACACCAACGAGGCAAGCAGCGTGTAGGTGATCATGCATACGAGCAGATCGCGGTCGGGGCGGCCCACCTGCCACCAGCTGCTCACGATCAGCACGCCGAACTGCAGGAGTACACCCAACAGCATCGGACCAGCGCAAATCACGCCGGCATAGCCGTAGGCTCGCAGCATCGCCATCAAGCCTCTACGGTGGAACAGTTTCTTCAGTTCAAATCCAATACCGGCCATATCAGCGCTCCAATCCGAACTGATTCAATCCGAACTGATCCGCGGTATCGCTATACAGCTTGCGATAATCGTCAAGCATGCGCTCATGCCGGTAATAGGCGTTCACACGGTTACGGCCAATCTGCCCCATGGTCTCACGCAGCGTGCGACTGGAACACATGCGTTCCATGGCTCGGCTCAGGCCCTCGCGGTACATCGGGGGCACGTAGAAGCCTGCCGTGCCGAAATCGTCGCCTTCCTCGCCTTCCAAAAGCTCACGGCAGCAGCCGACGTCAGTGGTCACGCAGGGGCGTGCGGCTGCGAACGATTCCAGCACCGACAGCGGCTGGCCTTCGGAAATGCTGGTCAACACGGTGAAATCAAGCTTGCGCATGTATTCGACCACGTTCACACGGCCGGTGAACTCAAGATTGCGCACACCCAACTGTTCCACAAGCTCATAGCATTCGTCGGCATACTCCTGATCGTCAACACCGCCGAGAATATGCAAGCGCACATTGTCAACGCGAGAGGAAAGCTCATGGAACGCGTGAATCAGGGTTTTCACATCTTTGATGGGCGCCATGCGCACCACCGCGCCGATATCAACCCAACCGTCGTCGGGCTTCAGGGGAATATCGCAGAAACGTTCGTATTGAATGCCATTGGGAATCACTTGGCAGGCATCGGCGGGCGCACCCATGCCAATTTGGATAAGACGGGCACGACCGAACAAGCTGGTGATGCGCCACGCACGATGGTAGATCTGTTCCGAAAGCATGTAGAAGAAGCGGATCCAACGCGGCCGGAACGCTGGCGACACCCATTCGGCGGAAATGATTTCCTCTTCGCGTTCACGCGTATAAATGCCATGTTCCGTAAGCAATACCGGCGCATGGTTGATACCCCCCCCCAAACAAGCCAACAATCCGCCATATCCAGTGGAAATCGCATGGTAGATCTGCGCTTCCGGCACTTCGCAGCCCATCAAGTACAACACCGGCAGCAACATGGAGCGCACGGTATGGAAAGCGTCGGCATAGGCCACATACGGATATTCTTCCATGCAGATTTGCGTAAACAAGTCGATGAATTCACGGCTTTGCAGGAACGACAGCGGATGCACGCCTCTGGTGTGGAACAGGTTGAACAGCACATCCCAATCCGGGCTGCCAAGATTCACCAGTTCGCGCAATGACCGCAATTCCTCTTCGGTGAACGACACTTGCGCGCGTTCACCGCTCAGACGCAAGGCGTCGTCGAGGAACACCTCATGCACTTCCACCACATTGTCGGGCAGGTCATATACGAATTTGCCGCGGTCTTCGGCTTTGGCGCCGATCACCCACAATACGAACTCGTGCTCTTTCATCGCTTCGATATAACTGTGCATCCACGTGGACACGCCACCATGCACATACGGGTAGCATCCTTCCAAAACCAGGCAGATTCTCATGCTTCTCCCCCAGTCTTGCGTTCGATATGAACCGTGGCGTTCGTGGCTTTGAGCAGATACAAGTTGCCGGTCAGCTTGGTGAGGCTTCCGCCACGAACCCTGCCAGGCGTGCCATTGTTGGCACGGAACATGAGCCACCCTTGATCGGTGAGGTTGCCAAGTTTCAGATCCCAACCATCGTCGGACGTTTCCATCGAAACGGTCAATCCCGAAAAACGTTGGATGGCTGCGGCACATTCCGTGCCTGTCCGCATACGAATGGACGGTGCCGACGATTCCAGCCAGTCAAGATAGTTTTCCAATCCCTGGTAGTACTTCTTCCATCCTTCTTTCGCTCCACGATCTTCATCAAGCAAATCGTCGGGATGCATGAAGTGCGTGCTCACATAGTGCATGTTCAGTTCGGAAACCGCGGCAAGACGCATGTACATGTCACCCACCATGCCGCCGGACACGATACGTGGAGCCTCCACCACGCCATCGGCCGCAACACCGAACTCCTGCACGTACGTCAAGGAACTGTCGGAAGGCATGTACGTACTGGCGATGGCGCGAATCTGCGACACATCCTCGCCTATGATCTTTCGTCCTTCTTGGGAGAGGATATTCGACGGCGGCACGTATACCGACGATGTTGCGGCAGGCAATACGTCTTTCTGGAATGCGATCAGTTCGTTCAACGAATCGACGATGGCTTTGCGATTCGGCCACTGCACATACGCGTATTCCTTACCGTAATCCGTATTCGGCAACACCAACGGCTGATGGTTGTACCCGTGATATCCGATTTCGCCGTTTTGCCGAAGCAGCAATCCTCCGTAATACTCGAATTGTGCGCCGTCCGTCTGCCGTACCGGATCATCCTTGGTGTCATCGCCGTAATTCTCAATCATCACACCGGTGAAACGAATACCGTACCGTTCCGCAAGACGCACCAAATCCGGCCACCATACTTGAGAATAGAATTCAGCAATACTCATGTTGTAGTCACGTTTGATGTATTTGCCATTGCCGGACGGTACCGGAGAGGGAAAATCATCCAAGTAGAACGCCGCGCTGTTGATCACCGGATAGGCCGTGGCAGAACCGAGCAGGCTGAACGCCGAAGCGTAAAATCCTCGAAACACCTTGCCGTAAATACCGATATTGCACACCACCGCCGAACCTGAATTCACGAACGTGCTCCAAATCAACGGTGTGCGCCCATTACTGCTGACGGCCTTGACCTGTGCGCGATCATTCAATGCGACACTCAGCGACGATTCAAACGGATCGCTGAACGTGTATGTCTGGCCGCCGCCCAACATGAAATCCTTGGAGGGTGTAATGCCCTTAGTCAGCACATATTCGTATGCGGACGATTCAATGCCGATCTGCGGGCCGATCACATCCAAATAGCCGGTTTTTTCGGGAGTCATGGCAAACATGACTCCTCCGCCTTTTTTGGCCCATTGCATGATTTGCAGCACATGCTCGCCCAGACGGTCGAGATTAGGCATGGCCACCACTATGGTGCTGTAGTGAGTCAACGCTGGAAATTCAGCGTTTTCGTCAGCCACGTCAACCACAGTGGTGGGGACTTTCATATCAAGCAGAATCTGGTCGAGCATGGCTTCGGCATCGCTGACGCCCTCCTGCGAACTGTCGACCACCAACAGATTCGTAGCTTTTTCGCCAGCGATGGCATTGGCTGCAGGAATGGCTTTGTTTCGATCCAAATACGTGATGTCGAACCGCGTGACACCGTAATGCACGCCCAAGCTTTCCACCAGCAACACCAATGCGATGGCCATGAACACGGCCCACACTTTGACCAAACCTTGCCAGCGGAATCGTTTCCACTTGGCCAACACGTCTGACAGGAATCCTCTGATCATGCGCGTTCAGCCTCCTTGGTTCCGGTCCAGAACCGCAGCACACGTCTTCCTTGGCCACCGAGATAAATATGCTTGCTTTCGATCTGCTGAACAGTGTGGCGCAACGCATCGCCATCATTGCGTGCGGCATCGAGTCGTAGACGCATCAGCCATACATCGCCTTGATCCGGCCACTGTTCCATAGCGCCGTCAATGGTGTGCGCGGCATCATCAAAGAGTCCAAGATCGATTTGCATTTGCGCAAGACGGCACGCAACGTAATAATCGCCATGTTGGCGAAGTCGTTCCTGCAATACTTCGGCATATCGCTGCTTCTGCAACTGCAATGCGTATCCTTGCGCAATACCGGAATTGATATATCGTTCCAGCGCATCGCAATAGCGTTCCAACATCGTTTCGGAATTTCGATGCTGCAGATAATCGTTGCGGCAGCGCTGCAATGCAAGATCTTCCTTGGCACTGATCTGTGCCATGGCGGTAGCCGCGTAATGCACGACCTCCACATCCTCATTCAGTCGGGCCTGCGACAGCACATCGATATAATGGCTGGGATTGTCGTTGAGAATGGACATCACCAGACTGCGACGCTGACTCGAATCGTTGACGATCAACGCCTCTTCCAGCGGCACGGTATTGGCGAAATCGGCTCGTTCCTCAACGAGAATGCTTCGACGTTCCTCATCGTCCACGCGCATCTGTTCGAGATCTGGAGCCGTATGCTCGCCCGCACGAATCAGCGTACGCACATGCAGCAAGAGCACGCATAACGGCCCCCACAGCGGCACCAACAGCATAAAAGGAAGCAGACGCCCTTCCACACGAAGCACGCCAAAACGAGACAATACGCACATCAGCACGCATACCAGCACATGTATGACGATAAGCAGCATCGTCACTACCGTTGTGTTCATGCCGTGCCGCCTTCGTGCGATTCGGCGGCCACTTGTTCCGAAGCCTCATCCAGCAGCGCGTCTTCCTCTTGCCCGGAAACGCGTGTCACATGCAATCCAGCTTGGGCCAAACGCTTGTTGATGATAGGCAGCTCATGCTTGCCGGCCTGGTTCATCAACACATACACGTTGCCGTCTTGCAGTACACCCGCCTCGTCCGTCTGACGAATGGCCCCCATGAGACGGCTGCCATTGTCTTGCCAAGCATCATCCACACGCAGCAGCAGGTGATCGCCCATATGGTCGTGCTTGAGTTCGTTGGCGGCAAGCACTTTGGGTAGAAACGCCCGAGTGTTCAGGAATTCGGTGCCCGGCACCAGCATCGCCTGACGCGCCACATTCTCATAGTCGAACGCACGCACCATCGCGGATTCCACCAAGCCGCACATGATGGTGAACAGGTTCTGGAAGTACAGATTCATTTGGTCGGGCTGCGCTTTGGCAAGCACAATCACCACGGCCAGCTTGCCATCGGCATGCACGCCTGCCGCATACATCGGAAGGTCCGGTTCGAAATTGCGGTTCACCCACAATCCACCATGATCCAAAGCTGTAATAATGTTGGCATAATTCTCAAGCAGCGCCGACTTGCTGAACAGGGATTCGGTTTGCGGACTCGCAGCCATCAAACGCGCGAATCGACCGCCGCTGTCAATGCGGTAAACACCGAAACTATCGCCGCCCAATGTGTCTTGCATAATGCGAATGGTCGTGTGATACAGCTTTTGCGGCTGCACTTCGTCCAATTCACGTGTCATCGCATACATTTTGCCGAAACTGTCACGCCTGCCGATAATCTGCCCGCGCAGCATACGACGATCATCGAGCACATCGTGGTACAGGTCACGCAGGAACGCAAGTCGTTCACGCAGCAAACTGTTTTCGTCACGCATGAATCGCAGGTTTTCGCGATTACGCAGCTGCACATACCCGCATACTGCGCCGGCAACGAAATACACCACAAACGCAAGCCAGTTCGACGTGTCGTAAAACAGCGGAGCGAATGAAGCGCCCTTCGATGCATACGACAACGCCATGCCGACACATGCGAGCGCGGCCGCGAACACGCCTGCGTTCAGTCCGTGCATCGTGCCGACGATCACCACGAAAAACAGGCGCAAATCCACGGTTCCCAACTGGCTGTTGCCTTGTACCGCGGTGCGAAGCAGTTCTTCCAATATGAACGCGATGAAGATTTCGATTGCGATCCATGGTTTTGAATGGTTGCGTAGAAAATCCCAGACCGGGTGCTTCTTGGATTGTTCCTGAGCACGCGCTTCTTTCCAGCGCTGAAGCACAGGGGGAAGATCCTGTTTGAGCGAATATCGCGGCGACCAGCCATAGCGCAATCGCAGCACATGATCGTCTGCTGGGTAATGTTGGGGTCTGTCTTTGCCAAAAGTCACCGATAATCCGGGAAATGCCGCGCTGATCGCATCAGCCAAATCACCGTATGTGAAGTCGAACACGTTGGGCACATGGAAGATTTCGCTTTCGGCGGTCCAATCGTCGAACATGCGGTAGATCAGTTCGGCAAGATCGTCGGCGCAGAGAAAGCATGTCTGTTGCTGTTTGCGTTCGCAGAATGAGATCGACCCTGCCGATGCCTGTTCGAACAGTCTGCCGAAATATGCGGTTGCTCCATTGCGCTCGGGTGCATACAAGTATGGACAGCGAATGATTTTCGCTTCCAGACGGTAGGTGCGCGCGTAATACAGGCAGAGTTCTTCCGACGCTCGAGACATCAGACTTTTGCTGGTATCACGTACGTCGGCGTTTTCCGGATAGGTGAATTCGGATTCCGGTCCGCATACCATCAGCATTTGCGTGGATCTGTTACGTATGGCGTGCAGCAATCTGCGAAGATATCCGAGATCGCCGTCACGCTCACTTCGCGGGGTGAGGCCTTCGGAAAAGAATACGATGCGATCGAATTCGTATGTGGTAAGAGTTTCGGCAAGGGTGTTGGCGTCAGACATGTTGACGATTCTGAGACGGTCATTGCCGTCTACGGTGCCTTCTCGTTCCGCTATCACCACATGGTCTCGGGGAAAGGAATGCTGAATCCACTGCTTGGTAATGAAGTCGGTGTTGCCGACCAGAAGCACTTCCATGCCGCCACCCCAGCGAATACTCCCTTAACGGGGTTACGGCATAACTCTGCCCACAAACCCCCATTGTTACTGCCTTACGGTGTTCCAGTGTAGCCAAACAGCAGACAGACTCCCCCTCTAACGGAGGTTTTCTTAGTCATTTCTCAGTAACTCGCAAGTCAACATGACTTGCGTCGACCATTTTAGGGGGCTTACCCGCAATGCGAGCGCGTATTCAACCAACAGCCGGCATCAGTGGCTTGGCGCTAGACATACGGCCGCAATCGTCATACGTGTGGGCAAAAACAAAGAAACCTCGGATGTTTCCGAGGTTCCAAAGCCATGGTGGCTCCGAGCGGCATCGATCCGCTGACCTAACGATTTTCAGTCGTTCGCTCTACCAACTGAGCTACAGAGCCATGAACAGGAATCTGTTCGAGCGACCCCGGCCGGACTTGAACCGGTGACCTCCGCCGTGACAGGGCGGCGCTCTAACCAACTGAGCTACGGGGCCATTGCCACCTTGTTACCAAGGTAAGTACCCCCTGAGAGAGTCGAACTCTCGTTGTCAGATTGAAAGTCTGGTGTCCTAACCGTTAGACGAAGGGGGCGCTTTCAGCGTTTCCGCGTGACAACTCGCTTAACTATACGCGAATCCTCAGAACATGCAAATCTCGGCGTGTCGCAGCGTCGCAAAATCGCCATCAACCCGTTGCCAAAGTGCTGAAAATCGTTGAAATCAAGCCATTTCAGCACTTCAACAACAGACCAACCGGCACTATACGCAGCGATAGGTGAGGTCATGAATCACACGACCGGCAGCAAGTCCTTTTTTCTCAAAATTCGTGAGAATTCGTCCGGAAAAACGCTCGGATTCGGTGAAATCGGCGTGTCGCAGACCGGCCGCTTCGTCGGCATTTCCCTTGCCAACATGCTCGACCGGCAAACTCACCGTAAGCATGCCGTCATTATGGAATCCTTCAAGACCATCCATCACCTCATGCACATGCAATGCATAGTCTTCGATGTCGGTGGCGATACGCCACACTCCCCCATCCCGCAACGTGCGATGAATCTCGCCGGCAAGCTCCGGCTGCACGATACGACGCTTGTGGTGGCGCATCTTGGGCCACGGATCAGGGAAGAAGGTCCATACTTCAGCGATCGATCCATCCGCCGCGGCTTTGAAGAGCTCAGGAGCGTTGACCTGCGCGATGCGCAGATTGGTCAGGCCCTGCTTGCCTGCGAGCAGCATGGTATGCGCCACGCCCGGATCATAGACCTCAAGCGCCAGGAAGTTCATATCGGGGTGTTCAGCAGCGGCCGCAACAACGTTTTCCCCCTGGCCGGTACCGATTTCCACAATCAGAGGATTGACATTGCCCCACACATCCGCGATATACGCCCGATCGAACACCAGATCGCCTCGCACATCAAGCGACCCCTCGCCCGCGTTGATTTTCAGCAGATACGTATCTGCATAGGCATCCCATGCACGCTGCAAGCGTGCGTCGAGCCTGGCGGAACGACGCACGAAGGACAACACCTTGCGCCCATACAAGGCAGGACGCTGGCCAGCATCAGCCCGTTGTTCATCTTGCGTTTTTGACATGCTTTGTTCGTTTTCGCCGTTAACTTGATTTTCAGTCGGCGTGTTCACATCTTCTTGCATACCCTAATTTATAGAGGAAACGCAGGAAAGGGTCGATTATGTGCGTTCCTGTTCATGTGTTATACTCAAATTGTTCAAAAGGTAACAAACTAGAGCAAAAGTGAACAACGTTCGTTGGACGTTTGTTTTTCGAACCAAAACGCTTTAACGCTCATTTTGGAGGAAAGGACAGAACATGACAGTTCTCGTCACTGGTGGGTGCGGCTACATCGGCGCTCACGTCGTCCACGCTCTTCACCAGGCCGGCGAACAGGTCGTCGTCGTTGACGATCTGAGCTACGGCAAGCCAACCCGCATCGAAGGCTCCCGCCTGTACGGCATGGATATCGCCGCACCGGGTGCCGGCGAACGCCTCGCCGAAATCATGAAGGCCGAAGGCGTCGAATCCGTCATCCACTTCGCAGCCCGCAAGCAGGTCGGCGAATCCGTTGAGAAGCCGCTGTGGTACTACCAGCAGAACATCAACGGCATGCTCAACGTGCTCATCGGCATGCGCGACTCCGGCGCCAAGAAGCTCGTCTTCTCCTCTTCCGCAGCCACCTACGGCGTTCCGCCGGTCGACGTGGTTCCGGAAGACGTCGTTCCGATGCTGCCGATCAACCCGTACGGCCAGACCAAGCTGTTCGGCGAGTGGATGGCACGCGCCTGCGAAGAGCCGTACGGCATTCGCTTCTGCGGCCTGCGCTATTTCAACGTGGCCGGCTGCGGCCCGGTCGAGCTTGAGGATCCGGCAATCCTGAACCTCATCCCGATGCTGTTCGACCGTCTGAAGAAGGGCAAGGCCCCTGCGATCTTCGGCGACGACTACCCGACTCCGGATGGCACCTGCGTGCGCGACTACATCCACGTCTCCGATCTGGCCGACGCCCACATCGCCGCCCTGAAGTATCTGGACCGCGATGAACGCAAGTACGACGCCTTCAACGTCGGCACCGGCGAAGGCACCTCCGTGCGTCAGATCGTCGATGAGGTCAAGAAGGTCACCGGCCTGCCGTTCGAAGAGACCGTCATGGCCCGTCGCGCAGGCGATCCGCCGCACCTGATCGGCTCCCCGAAGCGCATCAACGAAGAGATGGGCTGGCACGCACAGTACAACGTCGAAGACATCGTGAAGTCCGCTTGGGATGCATGGCAGGCCAATCCGGAACACCACATCGACGTCGAGACCTGGAAACAGACCGACTGATTCCACCAGCAATTCGTAGTGTCGTGAGCGACAACACGGCACCGCAACGGTAACGGCCGGTCGCATATGAGAAGTTTTCCCCTCATATGCGACCGGCCGTTGCTTTTCTTCCCTACTACTGCCGCAGTTTAAGCAAATACTTTCTTTCAGCAATTCATACGAATATTCATCGATGACACGCCGAAATTTGCACGATAGCGACTTTGCCGTAATATATCTATCTGTTGCCAGTCGCAAGGCTGAAACAACGGCCCCGTAGCTCAGTTGGTTAGAGCGCCGCCCTGTCACGGCGGAGGTCACCGGTTCAAGTCCGGCCGGGGTCGCTTTTTTATTTTTCATTTCTATTTTTCTCTGATTTACATCAATTGCGCAATATTACTTTTGCAATCTCTTGCGATTTCTTAAGATCTTTCGAAATCATTGAAATCATACGGATACAAGAAAGCCCGGCTCTTGCGAACCGGGCTTTTCGACGGAAAAATCGTATGCAATCGTCAGAGCTGCCGCTCAACCCAATCAACGATGAACGGGGCCACTTCCTCAATCTGGTCAATCGCCACTTCGAATTCGCGGGCGCCGCCATACCAAGGATCGACCAAATCAATCTCACTTTCGTAGCCTGCGACAGGCTTGGCAAGATTCGGATCGAAACTACGGTACATATGCACGTTCTCACGCTTGGCCTGCGGCAGCTGACGCAGTAGCGCACGCATATGCGAAGCGGTCATCGGCAGAAACAGGTCGGTACGCTCGATCTCATCGCGGGTGATGCGATGGGCGAAATGATGTGCCGGCAGCTCATATCCACGCTCACGGAGCACCTTGACGGCACGACGATCGATCGGATTGCCATACTCTTCGTCGCTCACGCCACTGGACTCGACGTTGACCTTGTCGGCAAGGCCACGACGCTCGAATTCAGTGCGCAGAATGATTTCGGCCATGGGAGAACGGCAGATATTACCGGTACACACGGTCATCACGGTATACATACGGTTACTCCTCGCGATTCTTCGCATACGTCATGAAACGGAATCCGGCGATATCTCCGGAACCCTTCCGCGTGTTCTGCCACACGCCCTCTTCAAGCACCTTCCAAGCGCCGGATTCCACCAGCGACTTCACGTCGGGCGCGTAGGTATCGGCATCGGCATGCATGCTGATCTGCGTCACATACGCCTTGTCCGCAAATGGCATGGCCTCACGGAACAGCTGGCCGCCACCGAGAATCCAGATTTCGCTGCGGTCAAGACCGTCATCCGGAATGGCTTCCTGTCGTGCCAGATCAAGCGCATCATCCAGACTGTCGACCACGGTCGCTCCCGGCGCAGTGTAAGCCGGATCACGCGAAACCACGATATTGTCGCGATTCGGCAGCGGACGATACTTCGGGCTCAGGGACTCCCACGTCTTACGCCCCATAATGACCGGATGCGAGACGGTAAGCTCCTTGAAACGCCTCATATCCTCGGGCAGATGCCATGGTATGCCACCCTCGAATCCGATGGCGCCGTCATGACCTTCCTTGTCACAGGCCTGCGCCCAAATCAGATTCACCGAGAACGTCTTGGGGAAATCATCGCCCCAATCCTCCTCGTCCTCAAGCCCGGCAAGTCCGGGCTCGGGTTCGTGATAGCCACTGCGGCTACTGTCATGCTCCATTTCACTCACTCCTTGCAGTCGAACTAGGGTCAGTAGTCTAACGTCTGGCGACGACTCTCAGACCGCCACCGGCGCCTTGATGGTTGGATGGTGCTGGTAGCCGACGATTTCAAAATCACTGTAATCGTAATCGAACAGCGAATCGGCTTTGTTAATACGGATCTGCGGATACGGGTATGGATCGCGGCTCAACTGCTCCAACACCTGGTCGATGTGATTGTCGTACACGTGGCAGTCGCCACCCGTCCACACGAACTCCCCCGGCTGCAGTCCCGCCTGCTGAGCGATCATCAACGTCAACAGCGAATAGGATGCGATATTGAACGGTACGCCGAGGAACATGTCGCAGGAACGCTGATATAGCTGGCACGAAAGTTTGCCATCCGCCACGTAGAACTGGAAGAGCGCGTGGCATGGCGGCAACGCCATATTCTCCACTTCGGCAGGATTCCAAGCGGACACGACCATACGACGAGAATCCGGGTGATTCTCGACAAGATCAAGCACATTGCTGATCTGATCGATGGTACGGTTCGGATCATCGGGCGTGGGCGCCGGCCAGCTACGCCACTGCGCGCCGTATACGGGACCCAAATCGCCGTTCTCATCGGCCCATTCGTCCCAAATATGCACATTGCGCTCCTGCAGCCAACGCACGTTCGTGGAACCTTTCAGGAACCACAGCAGCTCATAGGCAAGTCCCTTGAAAAACACCGTCTTCGTCGTGAGCAGCGGAAAATACTCGCTCAGGTCGAATCGCATCTGCTGGCCGAACAGGCTGACGGTACCAGTGCCCGTACGATCGGACTTCAACGTGCCTTCCGTCAGGATCTTGCGCACAAGGTCTTCATATGGCATGGGAATGTCGGTTTCCGGGCGTGCCGGAATACGGGTACGGATATCTGCAAGTTGTTCAGGTGTCAAAGCCATGGTTGCAAGCTTAACAGTACAGAACGGCAGGTCAAGCATATGCCACCCGCGCGTTGATTGTTTACGCTTTTCGGAATGCCTCCTAGCGAACAGGCATCAATGGATTACATTAGGTATGTAGGCGAGGAGCGAACGGCGCTCCCGGCAAGACGATGAGGAGTTCACCATGGGCAAAAGACTGTGGGTCGAGCGTAACAAAGACGGTTCTTGGGATGCTTTCGGCGAGGATGGCGCGCATATCAAGTTCGGCAAGGGTCGTGGACAGTTCACGCCGGGCGACCTGATGAAGATCGCGCTGGCCGGTTGCGCCGCACTGTCAAGCCAGTTCGCCATCGAGCATACGCTGGGCGAGGGCAAGGGCGCGAAAATCGTTGTGGACGGCACCTATGACGCCGACAATGACGCATACATCGGTTTCGACGAACAGGTGGTCATCGACGCCACCGACGCCGGTCTGAGCGATGAGGATGCGGCAAAGCTTAAGGAACGCGTCACTCGTCATATCGACAAGGGCTGCACGGTGAAGCATACGTACGTGGAGAAGACTCCGGTCCGCATGGACGTCATCATCAAGCACTGACGTTTTCTTTTTTTAAAAAAAAGGCGATTGCAACGCTTTTCGCAGTGTTGCAATCGCCTTTTTATATGTACCTGTTGAATTTACTGACGATCGGGATCGATCTTGGTTTCGATGGCTTCGACCACATCCGGCTCGGCCTTGGAAACCGGCACCTCCTCGACACCCTTGATATCGTCAAGAGCCTTCGGCTTGACTTCCGCCGGCGAGCTCGGAACCGTGTCAAGACGGGTTTCCGCAGCCTCGACATACTTGCGGGGCACCACATACACCGGGCCGACCGCGTGCTGCAGCAAGCCCTGGCTGGTGGAGCCGAGCAGCAGGCCAGTGAAGCCGCCGCGACCACGGGAACCGACCACGACGACGTCGTGATCATAGCTGGCCTTGGTCAGCGCGCCAACCGCCGGGCCAGGCACGATCTGCTTGTTGATCTTCAAATCCGGATGGGCTTCCTCAAGCGGCTTGATACGCACTTCCAGATCATCCTTGAACGAGGCCATCACACCTTCGTCGTCGGAACCCTTCATGTTCGGCACCGCGGAAATAACATCCAGCTCGGCATCCCATGCGGCGGCGAAATTCGCCGCGATCTCCAGCGCCTTCAAACCCCACTTGGATTCGTCGGAGCCGACGGCCACCTTGGTGATGGTGTTGTTCAAGTGCATCAGATTGCCGTCATCGTCAGTGTACGGCACCACTACGATCGGGCAGTATGCATACGCCGGCAGACTGGAGCTGGTCGTGCCCAGCAGACGTTCCGCCAGACCGCCTTTGCCGCGATTGCCGATGACGATGAGATTGTAGTTACGAGACAGTTCCACGAATACGGAAGCCGGATCGCCCGTAACAATAAGCGTGGTAGCCTCAACACCCTGCTCGTCGGCGATGGCCTTGGCCTTCGAAAGAATCTCCTGCGCGTCGCTATGGGCCGCATTGTCATCCCCCATGGCGGTGTATGTCGCGTCGAAGGAGACAGCGGCATAGCTCGGCAACGAGTATGCGCATACGATCTGCAGCGTCAGTCCCGCATGCTTCGCATAGTTCGCAGCCCACCAAGTGGCCTTATAGCTGGCGTGGGATCCATCAACACCAACGAGGATTGCCTTGTCGTTAATCATGGACGACCTCCTTGAATCACCTCGGCAACGCGACCATGCGTCGCCTCTAGGCTCCACCATACCGCGCGACATGCGGTTTTGTCAGTAACGACTCGGTCTTTTCCATACAAAAAGGCGTATCCCCGAAAGGATACGCCTTAAAAAAATCAAACCGTATGTTCACTCAGAGCACACGACGAATCGCATAGCCACCTGAGAACACGGCCAGCGAAGTGACCTGCGTTCCCTGAGCCGGATTCAGCGCGTTGATCACCATGCCGTTGCCAATATAGATCGCGGCATGCTGAGTATTGACGATGATATCCCCAGGAGCTGCTTCGGCAATGCTTCCAACTGCCGTTCCAACGCTCATCTGGGCGCCAGAATAATGCGGCAGGCTTACCCCGAACTGGGCGAACACCCACTGTACGAAACCAGAGCAATCCCAGCCGGACGGAGTATTGCCTCCGGCCACGTAAGGATAACCTTGGAACTGCAGAGCGTAGTCGGCCAGAGCCTGCCCAGTGGCACTCGCGGGAGCCGTAGGAACGCTGATGGAAGCACGATCGGAAGAACGACTGGCAGCCTGAGATTCAGCCTGTGCCTGAGCTTGGGCCGCCTGTGCTTGAGCTTCGGCCTCAGCCTGCTCCTGAGCCTTCTGGTCCTTTTCCGCCTGAGACTCGGTCTGGGGAACATCCAAGCTTTCGATGCCACCCCAATCGGCGTTAGATTCAACATCCGTGGATGTGTGCTCGGCGAGAAAATCACGCTTGGCCGCGGTGGTCTTCGGGAAAGAACGTGTAGCGGTTACCGTGGTACCAGCCACAGCATTGCCTGCGCTTGCGGCCGGAACCGCCGCACCCAACATGGCAGACACAGTAACAACAGCGAAGATACTCGTGAAACGTTTAGCAATATTCATCGTGTCTGAAGCTACCATACACGTTCCCCCGCAGCAGAACAGCAAGATAACCAGAACAGTGTCATATCACGCGACACGCCGACGCAATCACGCTACGCCAAAAAAGTGCGGCAAGCGCAGATTAACGAAAACAGAGAAATCAGTAATGGATATATGTCAACTGCGAAGCTTCCTGCGCAGTGAACGTACGATCGGAAATCACGCCAAGACCCCTGACGTTGGATTCCGAAATCTTAATCGAACCGTCGGCATTCACTCCTTCGACAATCGCGACATGCCCGTAATAGCTGTCCGCGCCCATTTGGCCTGGAGCGAATACCACAATATCGCCAACGTGACGTGCCGTATTGTCAACCCAATAGCCGAGAGCGCGAGCGGAATCACCCCAACTCCGCGCATCACCAAAATGGCTTCCGGCAGGCAGGCCAAGCTGTGCACGACGGGTATACGCCCACCATGTGCACTGACCGTATGGATAGTCATTGCCGGTATCACCGGTGCCGTGGTTCGGATTGAAGCCCGAAGGAAGAAGACCGGCGTCCTGATCCATGAGAACGGCGACATTGGGATTGTCGGCAATGGACTTTGACAGAAGATTCGTGTCCATGGAGGAACTGGTTTCGCCAAGCTGCCAATCACCGCTATTGCTGGTGGAGGCCAGAGCGTCTAGATCGCTACGGGACTCGGAACGGGATGCCGCATCGTCGGAGACACGCTTCATCTGCGTGGTAGTGGTGGCATTGTCGGCAAAAGTCATTTCAGACGCATTCTGCTGGCCGACCGCCATGGCAGTGGCCGCGGTGCCAACCAACGCAGCCAGCGATGCGGAAGCCATGAATGCGGAGCGACGACCGGCCGCACGAGCGGCTTCACGCATGGCGCGGCGGCTCATCGGAGCCACTTCATTCAGCTTTTCGGCAACCGCAGGCTCAAGACCTACAACGGCACCCCCACCATTTGCCAGCTGGACCATACGAACGGCCTTGGCGGTGTGGGAACCGCGGCTCGAGGTGAACAGCGCCTTGGCAACGCTGAAACGCTCATTCGAAACCTTGGCAGCTTTATGCGCCGCATGCCTCATATATCAACACTCCTTGCGGATTACTTCAACCACAGCAGGCTTATGACCGCGTGGTTACAGAACCGTCACGGAAGCTCAGGCTACACCGACACCGGGATATCGCAGTCATCATCGCCACGTCATGGTTCCGAAAAGCGGTCATCACCACGCACAATCCGACCATCTGACTACCCTAGGTTGTCATGACGAACACTGTGACCATTCCTTCCAACGTGCTTCCGGAAGACGGACGTTTCGGCTCAGGGCCGACCAAAATCCGCCCGGAGCAAATCCAAGCGCTCGATAAGGGAGCCCGTAATCTTCTGGGAACCTCCCATCGACAGACCCCCATCAAGCAGGTGGTCGGCTCAATCCGCGAAGGACTGTCCGAATTCTTCCAGATTCCCGATGGCTACGAAGTGGTGCTGGGCAACGGCGGAGCCAGCGCGTTCTGGGATATCGCCTGCGCCTCGCTGATCACCCGCAAGGCCGCATTCGGCACGTACGGCTCATTCAGCTCGAAGTTCGCCAAGTCAGCGCAATCCGCACCGTTCCTTGAGGAGCCGGAGATTTTCGCAGGAGAGCCGGGAACATATCGCCTGCCTGAGCTCACGGAATACGTGGACACTTATTGCTGGGCCCACAATGAGACTTCCACCGGCGTTGCCGCACCGATCAAACGCATCGCAGGCACCAAGGAGCAGGGTGCGCTCACGCTGATCGACGCCACCAGTGGCGCCGGCGCGCTGCCGGTCGACATCAGCCAGACCGACGCCTACTATTTCTCGCCGCAAAAAGCTTTCGGATCCGATGGCGGACTATGGATTGCCGTACTCTCCCCCGCTGCAATCGAACGCGCCTACGGCATCGCCAAAAGCGTGGATCTTCCGGGCGCACGCCGCTGGATTCCTCCGTTCCTTTCCCTGACTTCGGCCATCGAGAATTCCCGCAAGGATCAGACGCTCAACACGCCGGCAGTGGCAACGCTGATCATGCTGGAAAACCAGGTTCGTTGGCTCAACGACAACGGTGGGCTCGCCTGGGCTTCGGCCCGCTGCGCAAGGTCTGCGTCCCTGCTGTACCAGTGGGCGGAGAAGTCCGATTACGCCTCCCCGTTCGTAAACGACAGGAACGCGCGCTCCAACGCCGTGGTCACCATCGATATCAACGATGGCATCAATGCATCCCAAGTGGTGGCGGCATTGCGCGAAAACGGCATTGTGGACACCAACGGATACCGTAAGCTCGGCCGAAACCAGCTTCGCATCGGCGTGTTCCCGTCCGTGGAACCCAGCGATGTGGATGCGCTCACCCGCTGTATCGACTACGTGGTGGAACATCTCTGATGCAAGGTAAGGTGTGGCGATATGAAGATTGCTCCGATTATTGATCCCAGCGTGAGGAAACCTTCGCCGAAACCGGTGCGCGTCGACCTACGCAAGGTATTCATGTTTGGCACCGCGCTATGGGCCATCGCTTTGGTGGTCTGCATCGTACTTATCGCATTCGGCATCGACGCGGAACGCGCGCAAACCGTCTGCGAAGCGGGTACGGTCATCGGCGTGCTCATGCTGGTTTGGGAGCATTTCGACCGTTGGGATTATCGCCGTCTTGGCGAGTAATCGGCAATATACCCCCGAAAAATCCTCAAAAAAATATGATGCCCGTCTTGCCTTATCGAAAGCGAGACGGGCATCGCATTATCTCCATTTGAGATATTTGCAACATCTGCCGAATGTCTTACATCATTCCCCGCCCAACGGCAGCACCAAGGCGAACGTGCTTCCCTGCCCCGGGCTGCTCCACACCGACGCGGAACCATGGTGAGTCAACGCAACATGCTTGACAATCGCAAGTCCCAAGCCAATGCCGTCACCGGAATGCTCATTCTGATTGCTGCCGCGATAGAACCGTTCAAAAATACGGTTCTGTTCGCCGATGGCGATGCCTTTGCCTCGATCGAGAACACTGATTACCGCTTCCGTATGCTCCTCATTGGCTTTGGCGACGACATTCACCGTAGAACCGTCTTTTGAATACGTAATCGCGTTTTCAATCAATTTTGCGAGCGCCGCCTGAATCTGATCGGCTTCGCCATTGATGCATAGCGATTCGTCACCGCCGGTCTCGATGGTGATGCCGCGTTGCGCAGCCATATCGAGATGCGCCTGCACCACGGCTTGTACCTGTTCCATCACGTTGATGCGATTGTCGGCGGTCGGCAGGATTGGCTCCTGCGCTTTGATCAGCAGCAGCAGATCGGAAATCATATGCTCAAGACGGGAACAGGATTGACGCAGCTGCGTGGCGTTGCGTTCGACGTCCTGTTGGCTGGCACCGCCCCGTTCCACAATGTCCGCCAGCTGTTCCAATGATTGCGTCGGCTCAAGCAATTGTTCGGAAACGTTGGTGATGAACGAATCGCGCACCTGCGAGAATCGTACGCTTTCGCTCACATCGCTGATGAGCACAACCATGAGATTCTCATTGAGTTTGCCGACGATGATTTTCAGCCAGTTGGGTCGGGAAACGGTTGCGCCGGAAGTATTGGGGTTTGACTGCCCTATCAGTGCCTGGCGCGCGATTTCACGTGTGGTTGGTTTGCCTGCCTTCGGCACTTGCTGGGCGACATATTGGGTGGTGGTGGTCAAATCAAATTGTTTGTTGCCGCCACAGGAACGCACCTCATGCACTGCGCGAAGCACGGTCTCTTCCGCGATGGCATCATCGCGCACCACGCCAAGCGCATACGCCGACGGGTGCGCGCGAATCACTTCGTCATGCTCGTCAACTACGACGGAAGCCAACGGCAGCATGGAAAGCAACGCGTTGGTGGCATCATCCAATGTGTCGTCATCGGCATCATGCTCATCATCGTCGTTGCGGTGCGTCAGCGAACGCCACCACGAACCCAAAGATTCAACCATGGTTTCATTGTTGCACACTCTTGAGGCTCCCCAACTCGCGACACCACCGCTCGTTCGTGAACACAAGGTGAACGCGTTGGTGAACTTTGACGGAACAACACGAGCAGTGGTTACGAATATGGCGTTTGTCTAATAGACTTGTGAGAGGTTATATCGAACCCAGATATATATGAAGCATTGAAAGGCAAGTCACATGCGCGTTATTTTCAACGAGGAGCTCAAGGCTGTTGCCGATGATCTCGACCACATGGTCAAAGGCGTGCGCAAGGCGATCAACGGTGCCGGCGACGCGCTGCTGAACCAGAATCTTGAAACCGCCCAGGCCGTTATCGACGGCGACATCGAAATCGATGCCCTCGAAGCCAGCGTTGTCGACCAGTGCGTGAAGCTGCTGGCCAAGCAGAACCCGGTTGCCACCGATCTGCGCGTGGTTGTTTCCACCATGCGTTTGGCCACCACCTTCGAACGTATGGGCGATCTGGCCCGTCACATCGCCGAAGCCGCCCGCCGCACCTACCCGGCTTCCCCGCTGCCGGCCGAAGCCCAACCGCTGTTCGCCGAAATGCAGGCGTTCCTGAACGACGTCGCCGACCAGACCGTGGCCATGCTGTCTGACCGCGACACCAAGACCGCCGAACAGATCATCATCAACGACGACAAGCTCGACGAACTGCACAAGAAGACCTTTGAACTGGCTCAGTCCGCGGATTGGTCCGGCACCAACCAGCAGCTCATCGACGTGGTGCTGATCGGCCGCTTCATGGAGCGTCTTGGCGATCACGCCGTGTCCGCGGCTCGCCGCGTGGTGTACATCGTCTCCGGTTTCGACCCGTCCAAGGAGCCGACCCGCGACGAAGACACCGACATCGCCTGATTTTTTTCTTGCGATCTTCTTTTTCATCTTCTTTTTGAGAAGGCGGCTTCCGTTCCCCACTGAAGCCGCCTTCTTGTTTTGTTTTTGCAATCTTTCAGCACGAATCGTCAAGCACTATCTCCCGCATTATTTCACTTTCGTCAAGCCGTAAGAAAAATTAAACAATCTGTCTATTTTTTGCCCATATACTTTTACGCAATGTCGCGGCACAATATGTGCAGTGACATCCAAAGGAGGCAGTCATGTATTATTCCAACGGCAATTACGAAGCATTCGCCCGACCGAAGAAACCCGAAGGCATGGACAGCAAGAACGCGTACATCATCGGCACCGGCTTGGCCGCACTCACCGCAGCCTGTTACCTGGTGCGAGATGCGCAACTGCCGGGCAGCCACATTCACGTATTCGAAAAGGACGCGGTTCCGGGAGGCGCCTGCGATGGCGCAAATATTCCCGGCGTTGGCTATGTGATGCGCGGCGGCCGTGAAATGGACAACCATTTCGAAGTGATGTGGGACATGTTCCGTTCCATTCCATCCATCGAAACGGAAGGCGTTTCCGTACTTGACGAGTATTACTGGCTGAACAAGGAAGATCCCAACTTCTCACTCTGCCGCTCCACGAAAGCGCGCGGCGTTGACGCAGGCACGAACGGCAAATTCAATCTGTCAGACAAAGCCTCGATGGAGATCATGCAATTGTTCTTCACGCCGAATGAGGAACTGTACGGCAAGAAAATTTCCGATTATTTCGACGATGAGGTTTTCAATTCGAATTTCTGGATGTACTGGCGCACCATGTTCGCTTTCGAAAATTGGCATAGTGCGTTGGAAATGAAGCTGTATATCCGTCGATATATTCATCATATTGGCGGATTGCCGGACTTCAGTGCGTTGCGTTTCACCCGTTACAACCAGTATGAGTCGATGATTCTGCCGATGATCAAGTATTTGGAAGGATTCGGCGTGCAGTTCCACTACAACGCGAAAGTGGAGAATGTCGATTTCAAGATTGGCGGAGGCATGGGACCGGTACGTTCGCATACCGGCACCGGTCAAGACACGATTTTGAAGAAGCAGGCTGAATCCGGCGTGTTCGTACGCAATCCGTACAGTTCGCCAACCAAGAAAATGGCTACGCGCATCGACCTGACCGAAGCGGATGGCACCGCGCGAAGCATTGATTTGGGCGAAAACGACTTGGTGTTCATCACCAATGGTGGCTGCGTGGAAAACTCGACCATGGGCTCGCAAACCGAAGCGGCCGCATGGGCTCCGGAAATCAAGCCCGGCGGCGGCTGGGACATGTGGCGTCGCATTGCCAAGCAAGACCCGAGTTTCGGTCACCCGGACGTGTTCTGCGGCGATCCGGAGCATTCGAAGTGGATGAGCGCCACCGTGACCACGCTTGACATGGAGATTCCGCCGTATATTCAGAAGATCTGTAAGCGTGACCCGTTCACCGGCCATGTGGTGACCGGCGGCATCGTAACCGTTGAGGATTCCAACTGGCTGATGAGCTGGACGTTGAACCGTCAACAGCAGTTCCGCGACCAGCCGAAAGACCAGCTGTGCGTGTGGGTGTACGGTCTGTTCCCCGACAAGCCCGGCAACTATGTGAAGAAGCCGATGCAGGAATGCACTGGCGAGGAAATCTGCGAGGAATGGCTCTACCATATGGGCGTGCCGACCGACAAGATCAAGGAACTCGCCACGAACCATGCGAACACCGTTCCGGTGATGATGCCATACATCGACGCGTTCTTCATGCCTCGTTCCGCCGGCGACCGCCCTGATGTGGTGCCTGATGGTGCCGTGAATTTCGCATTCCTCGGCCAGTTCGCCGAAACCCCGCGCGACACGATCTTCACCACCGAGTATTCGATGCGCACCGGCATGGAAGCGGTGTACACGCTGTGCGATGTGGACCGTGGCGTGCCGGAAGTGTGGGGTTCGGTCTACGACGTACGCAACCTGCTCAACGCCACAGTGATGCTGCGTGACGGCAAGCCGATTACCGACATGAAACTCAACCCCATTGAAAAGACCGTGTTGAAGCAGATTCTGAAGAAGCTCGATTCCACCGATATTCCGATGTTACTTAAGGAATACGGCGTGATCTGAGCCGATTGCGATTGACGTCCGTCTGCCGCACATCTCATGTTCCGTATTTCATCCGGCAGACGGACGTAATAACCCAACAAAGATACCGGACGCAAAAAGGTGGAAACCCACATACTGTGGATTTCCACCTTTTCATATACGTTCCGTACGATTGAACGCGATTACCTGCGTATCAATCGCAACAAACTCACTTCTGGCCCTGGGCGGCGACAGCGGCGGCACCAGCAGCGGCGGCTTCCGGATCCAGATACTCGCCACGCGGCTTGATCGGCTTGAAGTTCTCGTCCAGCTCGTACAGCAGCGGCATTGCGGTCGGGATGTTGACCTTGGCGATCTCCTCTTCGGAGAGGTTGTCGAGCATCTTCACGATGGCGCGCAGGGAGTTGCCGTGAGCGGCGATCAGAACGGTCTTGCCAGCCTTCAGCTCCGGCTCGATGTCGGACTTGAAGTACGGCTCAACGCGCTTGACCACGTCGGCCAGGCATTCGGCTTCCGGAACCGGATCGCCGGTGTAGCGCGGATCATTGTTCTGCGCGTACTCGTCGTTCGGATCGATCTCCGGCGGCGGAGTGGCGTAGGAACGGCGCCACAGCATGAACTTCTCGTCACCGTACTCCTGACGGATCTCGGTCTTGTTCTTGCCCTGCAGAGCGCCGTAGTGACGCTCGTTCAGACGCCAGCTGCGCTTGACCGGAATCCACAGACGATCTGCCTCATCCAGAGCCACGTTGGCGGTGTTGATGGCACGACGCAGCATCGAGGTGAAAACGATATCCGGAAGGACGTTCTTCTCCTTGAGCAGGCGGCCGCCGTTCTTGGCTTCCTCGACACCCTGCTCGGTCAGCGGGACGTCGACCCAGCCGGTGAACTGATTGGTTTTATTCCATGCGCTCTGTCCATGACGGAGCAGTACTAGTTTGTAAGTCATACCTGCCAGTCTACCGCCTAGCACGCCCAACACAACCGTCGATGACGATTATTTGGTTACGTTCATGCAACAATTTTCATTCTGTTGCATGCCGTTTGCATCATCAGGCAATCGCCGGTGCTCAATGACGAAATCGTAAATGCAGGATGCAGCTACGCCATGAAACCGGCCTGACAGGCATTGAGCACGAACGCGCCGGCTGCGACCAACGAGGTCATCGAGCACAATGGCAACGCCCGACGCCACTGGTCATGCCGGACGGCCGCGACGGCACGAGTAGCAATCGCCACACACCCTGCGATGGATACGAACGCCGCAAGGCTCATCCAATCGGCGTTTCCCCACGACCAGTCACCGCATATGCCATATTCCGTGCATGAACGGTCGCGATCCACCTCCGCAGGCAGCTTTATGAGCAGATCCAGAAGTTTGGCATACACCGATAATGGCATGGCGAAAACCACCGTCAGACCAGCAGCCCATCCCAGCGCACGCATGCACCAGCATTTGCCCTTCCCACTGCCGATGCGCACCATCAGCGTGCGCTTGCCGTGCGCGGCGTCATCTTCGAGATCGCGCAGGTTATTCACCATCATGACGCTGACGGACAGCAGGCCGCAGATCACCGAACCGGCCACCCCCGTCACGGTGATCGACCCGCTTAGCGCATACTGCGTGCCGAGGGCTGGAACCAACCCGAAGAATACGAATGCCGCAAGTTCGCCCAGACCCCGATATCCGTAAGGATGCCGACCGTTGGTATATCCCCAGGCCGCCACCAGACAGGTTGCGCCAAGCGCTATCAGCCACCAGCGACCAGTTATGACGACAGCGACCAGTCCGGCGGCACAGGCGGCTAAAGCAGCGACCGCGGCAGCCAGCAACACGTGACTGGGATCCACTCCGGAAGCGACCAACCGCCGAGGTCCCGCGGCGTCACTGCCTCGTCGGGCGTCCGTGCCGCGTACACCATCGGCATAATCGTTGAGATAATTCACAGCAATCTGCAGACCGACCGCCACCACGGCGCACAACATCGCAACGACCGCAAACCACGGCCGAGAAAACGCACAATACCCCAGCACATCACCAGCATCATGCTCTTCCAGCAATCTTCCCGGAAAAGCTGGGCACGACCGCAGGCCACCCAAAGCCTCCCACCGCCAACTGGCGGCAACGCCGACCAGAACCGGGGCAAGACCCAGCGGCAGCGTTTGAGGGCGAGCGCCACGAATCCAA
>ENA-ORTV01000452-ORTV01000452.1-human-gut-metagenome-genome-assembly--contig:-NODE-452-length-50238-cov-3.911823_pt1 | contig 50238 bp, 53 predicted proteins | sample MGYA00241915_ERZ509194 | MGnify/ENA primary metagenome ERZ509194 (study PRJEB26280, sample SAMEA2338810) | human gut metagenome | biome: human gut; feature: human-associated habitat; material: faeces... | reverse complement strand
CCCCCTGCCGCTTTCCCTCGCGTGCCCGCGCCGCCCGCGCGCGGCGCGTGTTGTCGTTCCTGATGTTCTGCTGTGTGCGCTGTGCGAGCGACTGACCGACTGAGAACGTCGGCAGCTGCTTCACCGCAGCTGTTTGCGGGGCTTTCGGTGCCGTCTGCCGTGCCGCAGGCTTTGCCACCTGCGAGGGCGTCACGCCCTTCCAGCTTGTCGAGGACTGCACCGCCGGGCGGCTCACCGTCGTTTTCGGTGCCGTCTGCTGTGCAGGCTTTGCGACCTGTGAAGGGGTGACGCCGAGCCACGATTTGGCAGACGGCAGATTAACGCGCTGCTGCTGTGCGGCCTGCTGCGCACGCTTTCGTCTGCGGCTCTCCTCGAGCTTGTCGCGGCTGTATGAATGGCTGCTCATGCTGTTTCCTCCTTAAAGAGTGGGAGCGGCACAAAGGCCGCCCCCGAACCAGTTTAAAACTGGGTTGAATAATACTTGTTGGTGAGCTTCTGTCCCTCAGTCTCGGCGTTGAGATTGTCGATCTGCGCCTGAATGTAATAAAGCTGCTTGCGTGCGGTCTCCATGTCGATCTTGCCGGCCTCGAGATCCTGCTGAACCTGCTGCTTCTGAAGCTCGAACTGACGGGCGGCGAGCGTCGCCTGACCGTTGTACGTGCCAGTCTGCTCAGACTGAGAAAGACCGAACTGCTGACCCCACTGGTACGCGGAGTTGATCTTGTCCGCGTTCTCGAGCTGCTTTGCGGCGGTCTCCTTGTAGAGGTCCGCGAGCGCGTTCGCCTTCTCGATGTCGCCGTTCAGCCGCGCCTGGGTGATGGCGCGTTCAATTTCCGCGAGCGCCTCGGTCTGTGTGGTGGCGTTGCTGTTGAGGGCGTTCTGATACGTGTTGCCCGCCGAGATCATCGAACTCTCCGTGATGCCGGATTTCGAGAGGCCCTGACTTGCAAGCCCTTCGGCATACGAGCCGTTCGGGTTGATGGCGGTCATGTACGCCTTTTCGGCCGCGGCGTTGTTCGCCTCGGTGTTCTTGCCGATGGTGGTTTTCTGACTTTCGAGATTGTTGACCGCGCTGTCGATGGACGCCTGAAGCGCCTTTTGCTGTGCCTCGGCAGCGTCGTTCATCTTCTGCTCATAGTCGCTGTAGCCCTGCGAATAACGGTTCGCCATCTGCTCACCGAGGTTCGCGCCGGAGATGCCGCCCGTAGAGATGTAGTCCGAGCCGTCCTCACCGCCGGAATAGCCCCACCCGGAACGGAGGCTTTCCGCGTCTTTGTGAAGCTGATCCATCTTCTTCTTATCGCCGGCAAGATAGGCGTCGTGCCACTTGCTCTGAATTTCAGAAATCTGGTCTGCCTGCAGCTGCGAGTTATTCTTGATCGTCGCATCGTAGTGCGTGCCCTTCGGCGTGTACGAGCCGCCGGACGAGGACGAGCCGCGCGAAGAAGAACCGGAAGACGAAGAGGAGGAGCCGCGCGAGGAAGAACCGGACGAGGAGGAGCCGCGCGAGGAAGAACCCTTCGAGCTCGATGCGCCGGTCGCCTTGGCCGCACCCTTCGCAGAGGCGGCAGCAGAGGCTCTAATCGCCGCAGCGATACTTGCGCCGAGAATGCTCATTTACTTCGCCCCCTTCCCGATGAGACCGAGCCGCTGGAGCATGACCGCAAGCTGTTCGCGCGTGAGCGGAGCCTGCGGCGCGGAGCCGTCCGTGATACCGGCGTCCGTCAGCGCCTTCCAGGCGTCCGCCGCCCAAGCGCTTGCGGTTTTGCACTCGTTTTCTTTTTCATAGCGCTGCAAAAACGCCTTACACTGTTCGTAGGTCAATGTTGTTTCCTCCTTCTTTTCCGGCGAAAGCGCCGCGAGCAGCGCCTTCCACGGATAGTTGACGCCCGGGCAGTCCGTGCTGTTGACGTCCCTGTGCCGCAGCACCTTCGCGCCCGGATACTTTGCCATTTCCTCGCGCACGAGCCAGACGAGCGCGTCAAACTGCGCCTTAGGCATGGTCTCGGTCATGTATGCGCCCTCGACGCAAATACCGACCGAGCGCTTATTGTGCCCCTGCGCGTGCGCACCTACCGCCCACTCCGGCCGGCCGCGATAGATTCTGCCGTCCTTGCGAATGTAAAAGTGATAGCCGATGCCGGTCCATCCGCGCTCCAGGTGCCAGCGGTTGACCTCCTCCACGCTCGCATGGCTTGCTTCTGCGTGGTGCAGGATGATCTCATCCGTCTTGTTCCGGCGGCTGAAACTGCCGTTTGTCGGCAGATTTACCGTGATAATGTTCACTCTACACCCTCCTTCCTCGGCACCGAGTACGTCAGCGCCTTTTCGCTGTCCGAAAGACCGGCCGTCGTCGGGTCAATGAACACGCTCAGCACCGCAAGGCACATCGTGCAAAGCTGCACCGGGTTCGAGAGTACCGCCTTGATACCCATCCCGACCGCGCTCCACGAGGTAAACGTCTGCGGATCAACGCCGATGGCCGTGATAGCGACCGAAAAAACGCCAACCCAGAACCACGGGTTTTTAAATCTAACAGGCACATTAACTTTCATGCTGCATTTCCTCCTTTTCAAGGTCCTCAATACGGTGGTTTGCCACGCGAACACGCTCATCCATCACGGCAAACTCCTGTTCGAGCTTATAAGTCCGCGTGATGAGGTTGTTGTGCTTCTCCACCTTCTTCTCCAGCTGCTCAATGCGGTAATTCGTGAGATTGCTCGACAGTGCAATACCGCCGAGCGTTCCCACCAATGTGCCAACCAGGCTGAGCGCCGCTGTGATCACTTCACTCATGTTTCTCCTTTCCGGAGCATAAAAAATGCCCCGTCCCTGTCGTCTTGACAAAGTCGGAGCATATGCTATAATATAACCAAAGGGACGCTGTTACAGCAGTCAGACCCTCATGCAGTCGATCTATTTAAGATGACCGTTTCGGTGCCAGCCGGACGGTCATCGCGCTTTTATACAGAAAATGTACAGCAATACTGCCGCACATACAAAAAGCTGAAATGCTTTCTTCTGCACTCGCGCCACCCCCTTCCTGCCGCAGACTGCGGGAAAGGAAAAGAGGGTCTGACCGCCATATGTAACAGCGTCCGCTCGTATTATAACATACGCCGCCGAACCCTGTCAACGAACCGCCTTACAAGGCGGTTTTTGTGTTTTTATTGTCTTTCAGGTAACGTCCCGCACCCACTTCACCAGGTTTCATCAAAGCAGATTGTGGGATTGCTGCTTGCAGTAGAACCACCGGGCGTCGGTACGACAGGACCGGTAGAGCCGCCTTCGCCGTACATGGTAAAGGTCTTGCAGTTGGGAACGATGTACTCATATTCGCTGAACTTTCCCTGACTGACGCCGTTGACTTTTACCTCAATAGAGCCGCTGGAAGGCTTGCTTTTGATGACGTCTCCGGGATGGAAAAGCTCGTTGGAGGTGCCAGGATTAGTCAAAAACTGTTGTCCATTCCGATAGAACGCAACCGACATCATTTTAAAGGTTATTGTGAACGTGCCTGTAACGATTCTCTGGAACACCAGCTTCGCTACACCGTTCACCCCGAGGTACACCTTTTTTACTCGTTTCGCCACGCCATTGACACCGATATGTATCTCTTTAATGTAACGCGCCTTGCCGTCCACGCCGATATAAGCCTTTTTCGCCATCTATCGTTCACCTCACTCATACACAAAGTACAGCACGCCGCTTTCGAGCGGACTCGTACCGGCGGTAAGATCGGCGGTGCCGCAAGTGTATGCCGGCGCCTTGGTGCGGAACAGCGCAGCGTGCGCATCCGCCGCGGCATTGTGCGCGGAGATCTGCCCGCTCACATCCGGTGTCGGAATCGCTTTGATCTTGTTGTCGGTATACGCCGCTGCCGTGCTCTGCGCCGCACTCGCCTTTGTTTCCGCATACTGGAACACATCCTGTGCTCTGCCCTTGGGGTCATAAACGCTTGCCAGCATGTCACCCGCGCCCTTGCCGTCTGCGCCCTTCTGCGCGATCAGCAGCCAGTACGCGGTATCGGTCGGCACATGTCCGGTCGTTGCAGCCGTGCAAACATAAGACGAGCCGTTAAAGCTGACCTTGTTGCCGGGAACGTAGGTCTTTGCGGCGTCATACGGCTCCCAGACGTTCCGCGCGGTCTCCGCACTCTGACGTGCCGCCTCGGCGGAAACGCGGCTCTTTTCCGCGCTCACGCGGGCGGCCTCGCTCGTCTGACGGGTGCTTTCTGCATTGGCTCTCGCCGTCTCCGCGCTCACGCGCCCCGTTTCGGCAGATTTTCGCGCCGCTTCACCGCTTTCGCGAACAGTCTCCGCAGAAGCGCGGTTTGTCTCAGCGGTTTTCCGTGCGGTCTCGGCAGAAATGCGCGTATCTTCAGCGCTCACGCGGTCTGCCTCGGCATCCGCTCTGCCGGTCTCAGCAGAAATACGCGCCGCTTCATTCTGTGCACGGACGCTCTCTGCGTTTGCCCTCTGGCTTTCCGCCGTCACGCGGGCAGATTCAGCGTTCACTCTGCCTGTCTCCGCAGAAACCCGACTCTTCTCCGCCGAGTCGCGTTTGTTCTCCGCGTTCACGCGGGCGGTCTCCGCCGTTACGCGGTCGTTTTCCGCGCTGATGCGGTTTTCCTCCGCCGACAGGCGCGCCGTTTCGTTGGTCGAGCGCTGACCTTCCGCGCTCACACGCCCCTGCTCAGCGCTCTGCCGGTCGTTCTCCTGCTGCACGCGCAGCGCTTCCTCGGCGGACCAGCTGTTTGCCGACTCCTCCATGTCCGCGAAATCGTCAACGATGGCGTTGAACTGCGGCTTGATGATCTCACGCGCGAAGCGGTCGAAAACACTCTTGTTTTCCGCCGCCGTGCCGGTCAGCGTGTCCGGCGCGGCGATCACGCCCTTTTCGCTGAACTGGGCGTCTGTGATCTTGTAATCACGAATACTCATTATGCACTTCTTGCCTCCCCTGCCTCGATGTACTTCACGAGGATCTCATAAATGCCGAAGCCCTCGTTGAGCGCGTCCGAGACAAAAATAAACTGTATCATGATCCATTTCTTGATCTTGCTTCTGAACTGGCGAATGCTGTTTGCCGAGGTCTCGAACGTGAAGCGTTCGAAGTTGATGTCCTCGAACGTCAGCCGGTCCGCGTAGAACTCGCGGATACGCCTGCCGCTGTCCTTCTCGGTGCGGACATACAGCTCGCACTTGCTTCTCGCGTATCTCTTGAGATGCACCGCGCTTCCGCGCTTGGGCATGGTCTTGAGCATCGCGATATTGCCCATGCTGTCGAGCTTGCTTGCCCACTCCGCGTGAATAGGCGCGCCGTCGTCGTTGTAGGCGCGCATGAGCGTCTCGTTCTCCTCGGTGACCATGTCGTCGTTGAACTTGCAGACCCTGCCGTCTGCCGTACCGAAGTACAGCGTCTGGCGGTCTGCGCGCAGCACGCGCGCCGGAATGTTGATCCAGTAGTACCACTCATAGCCGTTGTCGCTCTTGTCCTGGTTGCCGTCCGCGACGTAGGCTCTGCCGTCCACGACGAGCACATACCAGCCGCGCCAGGTTGCCGCGACCGCCTCCTCGAGACCGTGCTCCTTGGTCAGTTTGGGGTTGACGCGGCGCGAGCGGCAGAACAGCTGACGCACCTGCATGTTGTTGTAGTAGGTCGTTGTCGGCGCATACACGCCTCGGGGACTCAGGTACAGCGGATCGTCGTTAAGGTTCGCCGCCGAGTACCGCGCGACCGCGCCGTAGCCGGGCACGCCCTCCTTGAGCGGGAACGCCGCGACGTTGTTCGTGATCGTTCCGACATGGTGCCAGATCGTGCCCTCCTGCCGGTTGTCCTTCTTGATGACGAGCAGCTCCCCCTGCGCCTTGAGATAGCACATGATGGGAAAATCGCTCGAACCGACAGCGGAATAGTTGCTGTCCGGGAAATACGTCGGGTCGCTGAGGCCGGAGAACCATTCCATGTTTGCGAAGCCGTCGTTTCCGGACAGGAACACGCGGTCTCCCGAGCCGTCCAGACCGTAGATCGCGAAGATCGTGCAGCCAAAGATCTTCTTTCGCGTCTCGGTGGTCTTGGCGAACTTGATTTCAATGTTGCTTGTGCCCGCGTTCTCCGGTGCTCTGGGCGCCGAGCTGAGCGTCACCGTGCCCTTCGCAGCGTCGAAGCTCTTTACCGCGATGCTCTCGCCCGTGATGTGGTACTGCGCCGTGGGCGTGACATCCGCGTCAATGCCGTCCACGTCGAGCCGAAATGTCGTGCTCGAGCCGTCCGCGACGAAGCGGTTGCGCCGCCACTTGGAGATCATGTTTACCTTCTCATAGGGCTCGCCGCCGCCTGCCGGCTTGCGCTGATAGGTCGTCAGCGGGCAGTACGCCGTGTCATCCGCGACGCGCTTTACGCTCGCCCCGTCATAGACGAGGTATTCCGCGCCGGTGAGCAGATACAGCTTGCCGTTCAGGTAAAACCCCTGCGTCCGGCCGCCGCTCTTCAGGCCGATCATCAACGCCTGCTGACTGCCCGCGATCGGCTGATAGGTGTCCGTGTTCAGACGCACCTTGTACAGGGTGTCTCCGGCGTGCACGATCATGGTTCTGCCGGTCTCGGTCGTGGCCTCGTAGAGGAAAATACCGGCGACCGGCCTGTTTCCGCCGAGGTTCAGCACCGTGCGCCAGCCCCACCGCCGTTCGGGCGCGCCGCCCTCGTCCGCGATAACGTTCACCGCGCGCGGACTGCGGCCGTCGTCGATCTGGGTCTCGTCGGTACTGTAGTCCACGCCGCGGAACTGCTTGTAGCGTTTCCTGCCGATGGTAGGTGTGGAGAAGTCGGGAACAGTCATGGTTTTCATTCTGTGCCCTCCTCTCTGTCATACGCGAACACCGCAGGCGCGGCGTCCTCGAGCGCCTCGACGAAATAGTTGTGCTCGAGTACCATCTGTGCTTGCTTGTCCTCCTCGTCGATCATGAGCGCCGAGGCGAGGCCGTGCGGCAGCGCGCCGCGCGTGATCCGGTCGTCCCAGTCGAGGACCGTGTCGTCTATCGCGTTGATTTCCGGCGCGTTCGTGAGCTCTTCCCGCCCGCTCGCCGCGCGGATCGCGTTCTCATACGGCAGCGCCTCGATCAGCAGCCGCTCAAACAAAAGCGGCGAATACTGATCGTAATCCGTATCGCCGCCCTTGCTGGTGAACAGAATGGCGGCCGCAAGATCAAAAATCTTTCTTACTGTTGTTGCCATTCTTTCCTCCTGAATTTAGTTGTCGGTTGCCTCTGCGACAGCAGAAGTCAGCTTGCCGCCCTTGCCGAACGCAACCACGCGGATGGTCTCGCCCGCCTTGGTGGAAACCGTGCCGCCGGATGCGACCTGCTTGCGGTTCATGGAGAAGCGCGGGTCCGAGCCGTCCAGCGTGTACCAGATCTCGTCAGCATCGGCCGCAGTCACGGTTGCGGAGTGCGACGCGATGGAAACGCTGCACGCCTGCTGGCTGCCGGCCTTGCCGACGACGACGACCGCCTCAGCCTTGGAAGCGAGGACGAACAGATCGTAGGTCTGACGGCCCTCGATGACCGCGCCGGACACGCCGACCGGGTCGTTGTGGATCTTGGTATCGTTGATGCGGTACGGGAACGCGACAGCCGAGGTGTGCATCGCGATCATGTAAACATCCGCCGGGAACATGTTCGACGGAACGGTTACAACCGTAAAGCCCGCGATCTGACCAACTACGCCAGTCGGCAGCTGCTTGCCCGCGAGCGAGTCAAGGCCGCTCCACTCGTCCGACAGGACGATCTTGGACTTGTCCTTCGCGCGGATGAACAGCACGCGGCCGCTCTCCGGAACGAGGTTCTCGTCCATGTGGGTGGCGGCGTCGTAGACCATGGAAACGATGGTGCTCTTGGTCGGCTCTGCGGTCACGCCGCTGATATGGCCGAGCTTGGCAAGCCGAGAGAAGCCGTAGCGGTCGCCAGTCGGGACGCACTGCTCTGCGATCTCCTCGCGCAGCCACTGGCCGGACTTGTTGGAAATTGCCTGTTCGCTCTCGTCACCCTTGTCGACAACGCCGGTGAACGCCTTGTCCTGGGTCATGATGTACTCGTTGACGATGTCCTGAACGTCCTTGAGCTCGCCGTAGCGGGAAGTGCCGCTGCGGTTGTAGTCGACAACCGGATTGGTTTTCAGCATGTAGACGCGGCAGCTCTTCGCGCCGGTCATTTCCACATTCGCCTTGCAGTGCGGACGCAGGAAAGAGGAATGGGTATACAGCTTCTCAATTGCGGAAGCGTATTTTGCGGTAAGGTTGATAGGCATAAAGCGTTTTCACTCCTTTTAGAGTCCCAGAAGGCCGCGCAGGAACGGGTCCGAGGTGTCGCCCTCGCGGCCGGTCATACTGCCCGGGCTCATCTGTCTATTCTGATTGTTCTTCTTTTCGATCTCGACCTGCTGCTGTGCCTGTTCGCTCATATAGCGCCAGTGCGCAGCAACCGGGGTCATGTGCTCCTTCGTGACGAGCTCAGCCACGCGCGGCGGCACGTCCTCGACGCTTTTCGCGCCGGAGACCCTGACATACTCATCCCATGCGCGCGTTTCGGCCTCGTGCCGTGCCTGCTGCACAGTCTGGTCGATGCGCTGCTGTGCGGCGGTGATCTCCGCCTGCCGCTGCTGCGCCGCGCGCGCCTGTTCGGCACGCTGCGAGGCGAGGCGGCCCTCTGCGATGGCCCGGAGCGCCGCGTCCGGCGTGTCCGGGAACTCGCTGCGGCACTTTTCGATCTCGCCCTCGAGCATCTGCTGACGCTGCACGCCCTCGAGCTGTTCGAGGTACTGCTGACGGCTCATGCCGGAAGCCTCGGCGTAGCGGTCCAGCAGACGGAACTCGCGTTCGCCCTTCGCGTCGTAGTTCATGCCCTTCTGAAGGAGCTCAACCGGGTTTGCACCCAGCGCGCCGGTGAGCGCCTGCACCGCGTCCGCAGGCAGCAGGATCTGCTGTCCGTTGTAGACGAGCGGCACGGTCTGCACCGGCTGATTTTCCGCCTCCTCCGGCGGGGTCTCGCCGCCCTCAGGCGGCAGGGTCTCCGGCTCGTCCTGCTGACCGGGGTCAGTCTGCTGGTTTTCCAGACCACCCTCTTCACCCTCCGCGCCGCCGTCCGGGGCAGCGGCCTGCTGGTTTTCCAGACCGTTTTCTCCCGTCAGGCTTTCGAGGAAAGCGCCGCCGTCGAAGCCGTCCATGTCCGCGCCGGTCTCGGATGAATTGCCGTCCCCGGCAAAATACTGCAAACCGATACCCTCGCGAAGCTCGCTTCCGTCCATGATGTTTCTGGTTTCCAAACTCATAGAGCAAATCCTTTCTATTGCAATCGCCCGCAGGCGTTTGCGGCGTAGTGTTGTTTGTTTTCCCTGCCCTGCGGCGGACGCACCGCCGTTCCGCAGGCGGTACGCCCTGATATCTCGCTCACAAAAAGAGAGTGTGTGGTCCGGGCGCGCGGCCGATATGGCGAGAGCCGCCGCCCGCCGCAGGGCAGGAAAGAAAAAATGGTTGTTTCAGGACCCTGACGGACGGGCGAGAAAAAGAAATAGGAGGAACTCGCTCATCCGCCTGTATCCCCGAAGGTCATCGGGCGGTAACGCCCGTCACGGTCCTGAATAGAAGAAAAAACGCGGTTCCGGCGCTCGGACGGACGCCCGGACGGGAGGGAATGTCCGGGAGGGAATGTCCGCCAAAGAAAACTGAAAGGAAATGTAAACCCAGCCCAGGAAGAGGCTGCCGGGCGGCATCTCAAACCACCCGTCCGAGCGCCGGAACAGAAAAAATCAATAGTCAGGTTCGAGAATCGGAACACCGTACTGCACAGCACATTCGCGCTCGATCATACAGCCGCGCGCGTCCTTCCAACCCTTGGCGAAATAAACGAGATCCGCATCTGCCAAAAGCCGGATAGACTCAGCAATAAACCAGAGCGGCTTTGCGTCATGCGGCGCGTTCTTGAAGAAAGAGTCGATAACTTCGACCGGTTCACCGAGATATTCAGTCGCTTCGCGGATAGCACGCTCACGCGCGCGTTCAATCTCATCGTTGGTCTTGTCCTTCATCGGCTGAGAAATAAAGAGCTTTTTCATGTCATCTCACCCCAAAACGGAACTTCTGTTCCTTGCCCTTGCAGAACTTCGCCTTCGCGGTGTTCAGCGCCTCCTGCATCGCGCCGAACATCGCGTCTACCTGCTGTTCGGTATACTCGTAGTCGCCGGTTGCGAAGTTGCCGATCAGGCTGATCGCCTTGCACGCTCGTCCTACGCGCGGCTCTGCCACGCGGATAAAACGTTCCGCCTTGGTTTCAACTGTCTTTTCCATGTTTACATTCCTCCATTATTCATAAGCTGCTGCATGCTTTGCTGCTGCTGCATCCTCTTCGCCGCCTCGACAAGCTCCTCCTGATCCCTGATGGAGCCCTCGGGCATCCGCGCCAAAAAATCCGCATTGGACGGCATAACACCCGCCGTCTGCAAGTTGTTGAGCGTCGAGATCTGCAAAATGCGGCTCCAGTAGCTCGCCTCGCCGATATGGATGTTGAGGTCGAGCGCCTCGACCGGGAGCGTGCCGAAGTCGTACATCTCGACCCTCGTCTGCTTCTCGGTATGCCCGTCCTCGCCTGTCGGGACCTCGTCGGTGATCTTGACCTGCCGCACGCCGTAGTAGGCGTGCATCATGTCGATGAGCACCCGCTCGTAGTCCTCGACGAACTGGTAATACGCGATCTTGGTCAGTGCGAGCGGCGCGGCGTTCGCGGTCTGCACCGCAACGATAGCCGAGCTGTTCTCCGGGTTCTTGACGTTGCCGAGCGCAGCGTCGTTTGCGCCCGCGCAGTTCTTGAGCGCGTCAGTCATGTTGCTCATAATGCCGGTTGCCTCTGTCGGCAGCGGCATCGAACCGGCGACCGCCGTCAGCGCCTCCTTGACGTCGCCCGTCACGCCGATGTAGGGCGCGTCCGGGTCCCAGCCATTCGGGAATTTCGAACGGTTGTACACAAGTTTCGGCATTGCCGTGTTGATGAGCTGCAAAGCGATAGCCGTCCACAGCTTGTTGATTTCGATCTGCGTGTTGATGAGCGGTTTGATCTCCATCACGCCGTGATAGCAGTTCTTGCGCGGCTTCCAGCTCATGTATGCCACCGGATACAGTGACATTTTGGTTGCAACGTCCGGCTCGATGAGCACATCGCCGCAGCTGCGGCAGTAGTGGACGCACCCGTCCTCGCTCTTCCAGAAGCGCACAAGCTCAGTGCCGAGCGTGTCGTTCTCGCTCTGCTCGTCGTCACCCTTGTACAGGCCGTCCGAGTCGCCCTCGATGCGCTCCCAGTCCTTGCAGCCGAGCCGTTTCGCGTCGCGTCGGATCTCGGCCACGGGTCTGCGGCGGACAACGATGATATACGGCTGCTCCTGAAGGGACGAGTTCGATGAATTACCAAACAAAATGTTGGTGTTCATCACCTGCTCGGCGCGGATTTCGCCCTGCGCGCCGCCGAGGCCGGAGCTTTTGCTTCCGTCAAAGTAGAAATACAGTGCCGCGTCTCCGTCTACGCAGGCGTCGCGCAGGATGGAGTGGTGCATGCTCTTGAGCTTTGTCCGCTCGACAACGCGGTCAATGGACTGCTCGAGGATCTTCGCGGCGTACTCCGCCTGCTCGTCCGGCAGGAACGGCTCAATGTCCTGGTCGACGTCGTTCGAAACGATCTGCGCGACCTTGTAATGTACGATAGGGTCGAGTACGTTCATCGTGATCGGCCGCAGAGTCTTGGTCTTCAGGCCCTCCCACTGCCGGCCCTCGACGAAGTTCTCGCACAGCTTGACGTCCTCATAGAGGTTCAGACCGTTGTTGAACTGCACGCCTCTGTCGTATTCCGCACGCACGCGCGCGGCTGTGATCGTCTCAGTATTCGTCAGCATACAGATCCTCCTGACCGCGTCCCGAGCCGGAGTAGTTGAGGATGTTGGAGATCTCGCGCGATACGCGGCCCTCGGTGGTCAGCCGCGCGTAATACTCCTTGTCGTGCTCGCTTTTCCAGCGCTCAGAGGTCTCCTTCTCGCGGATGAGCGCATCTTCGAGCGCGTGCCGGTCGCTTTTCAGTGTCTCGATCTCGCATTTCGCCGCCGAAAGCTCCTTTGTTGCCCGCTCGTGCTCATCCTTTTCGAGCTGAAGCTCTGCGCGAGCCTCCTGAAGCGAACGCCGCAGCGTGCACGCCGCGTTCTCGCCGTCATGGAGCGCCTTGTCGAGATTGTATGCGCGCACGCTGGCGAATTCCTTCTCCGCGGTGACGGTCTTGAGCGACGCCTCCATGCACTTTGCCGACTTCTCGAAGGCGAGCAGCTGCTCCTCGGTGCTCGTGAGCGTCCGACGCAGATTGTGCGCCTTCCATGCCTGAATGACCGCCGCCGCGCAGGCGGCAACGGCAAACGCAATGCTAATACCCAAATACATTTCTGGTCTCCTCCTCTGTGCTTACATAATCCTCGCTGAATTCCTTCGGTTCGCAGGCCGCAATCGGACGGCCTGCCACGAAATACCGCAGCATATCCGCCGGGTGGGTGTACTCGTGCGGCTCGCTCGCCACATCGTCCGGGTGCTTCTCGTCGTGCAGCAGCATCGGAATGCTCTTGATGGTCTGCGTGCAGTTGGAGAAGATCATTAAACTCGGCTTGCCGGTGTCCTTGCGTACCTTCAAATATTCTTTGAGGTCGAGCCAGCCGAGCACGCGGTCGTTTTTCGCTTTTTCCATAAACACACCGCATTCCGCAAAGCGGTCTGCCGCGCTGCGTCCGGTGTCCTGTCTCCTGTTCCAGAGGTCAGGCGGTGCAAAGGTGGTCGCGTACCGTTCGGTTTCGTCCGAGCGCTCCAGGATGGCGTTAGCAGCGTCAGATAATATAAGTCCATCGTGACCTTCTCCCAAATCCTTACCCTCGCAGTATTCCTTGTACAGATACGCGGTGCCGTTCTCGTCCACGGCAAACCAGCCGACCGCCAGCATATCAAAGCCGTAGTCGAGTGCCTTGTACCGCGTCCAGTGGTCCGGGATGGGGAATGCCTCGCAAACATGCGTCTCGCGCCGGAACTCGGGGAAATACATCCCCTCAAATACGTCCCAGTCGCCGTACAGCATCGCGCGCTTGCGGTCCTCGGGCAGATTTTCGAGTGCGTTCACATATTCCGGGCTGTTGTGCATCAGTGCCTTGTTGTCGTAGACGTTCGCCTGGATAAAGAGATAATTCTCCGGCTTTTCCTTCTTGACGAAATCACGGTCGATGAACAGCCGCTTGAACCAGGCGTGCCCCACGCCGCCGGGGTTGCACGTGAAGTACATCCGCGGCGGGAAGAACTCGTCCATCAGGCCGGACGAGCGGTTGCTCTCGGTCATGGTCGTAAAGACCTTCTCGGGGAACTGCGTGCACTCCTCGAGGAAAATAACGTCGTAAGCCTGGCCCTGATACTGCGACAGGTCGCTGTCATGCCGGCAGTAGCCGAACTTGAGCCGCGCCCCGTTGGGAAAGACGAAAGCCTTGTCCGTGCCGTTGTATTTCGCCACGCCGTTCAGCTCCCGCATCGCAGGCAGCAGGTGGTTCTCTTTCAATTCGGGGTATGTCCTTCGCATGAAAAGCACCTGAATGCCGCTGTACCGCAGACAGAGCAGCTCGGCCTTCATTCGTGCAACGTGGCTCTTGCCGCCGCCTCGCGCGCCGCCGTAAGCGGTGTATCGCGTGCGGCTGAGCAGGAAATCACGCTGCTTTGGGTATGGTTCCTTGAAAACGAGCTGCTTCATTCCGCGAACGCCTCCTCATCCGGAGACACGAAGGAAATCTGCGCGCCTGCGCTCTCGCCCTCGTTCAAATGCGCCTCGAGCGCTTCCTGCCGCTCCATCACATCCTTGAGCGTGCCGGACAGCTCGCGCAGGGTGGTGCCGGTGTAGTTCGTCATGATCTTGCCGAGCAGCTCGACCTGAGCCGGATCCAGAGCGACGCTTCCGTCCGATGCGGCCTTCCGCAGGATCCTGAGCCCTTCGTCCAGATCTTTCATCTCGCTGAGCGTCGCGGCAGCCTTGCGGCCGAGAGAACGAACGACATCGTCCACGACCTTGTTGCACCGCTTGATCTGCGTGCGACGGATCTCACGCCTTGCGGCAATGCCGTCCTCGTCTCCCTCGTTCTGGGTGTGCACCCAGTCCGCGAGCGTCGACTTTGGAATGCGCAGCCGGCAGGCGGCGTTTGTGATCGAGACGCCGCTCGCCACGAGCGCAAGCGCCTCCTCTTTGAATTTCTGGTCATACTTGCTTCCGCGCTGCTGCATCCGATCACCTCCCGCGCGTGTTTGTTTGTCTTTGCTGAATACCAGTATAATCGGAAAAATCGGAAAAAACGGAAAACATTCACCGGTCTCAAAATTTACTCTCCCGCTTGCGCTCAGATCGCGCCCATGCGCTTGGGATTCTGGCAGACGCAAAAAGAGCACGGTTCAATCCGTGCTCTCCTGCTCCCGCACCATGCGGTAAAATGTACTCTTTTTCAGTCCGAGCCTGTCCATCGCCTGCACCGCGGTTATGCTCCCACTTTTCCACAAGCCTGTGATTTCATCCCAGTCCTCCGGCCGGTCTGTCTTTTTGCGTCCGAGCTGCCGTCCCTGCTTTTTCGCCTCGGCGATGCCCTCGGCCTGCCGCTGGCGAATGGTCAGGCGCTCCTGCTCTGCGATCGTTGCGAGCACCTCGATCATGATGTTGTTTACCATTTCGCCCATCCACTCCTGACCTTTTGGAAAGTCAGCCATCGTGCTCGGCAGGTCGATGATCTTCACGCGCACACCCATCGCCTTGTAATATTCCAGTTCCTGTTTTACCTGCTGCTTGTTGCGTCCGAGCCGGTCGAGGCTCTTGACGATGAGCGTGTCGCCCGGCCGCAGAAGCGCCTCGCGCAGATACTGGTACCCCGGGCGGTTGAAGTCCTTGCCGCTCTCCTTGTCGGTGATGATGTCGCGCTCATCGGCGATGTAATGCCGCAGCGCTGCGATCTGCCGGTCGAGATTCTGTTCGCGCGTGCTGACCCGCGCATATCCGTATACTTTTTCCATATTTGTCCTCCTGTCTGCTGAATGCGTTTCAAAATGTCCTGTTGTCTCGCGGAACGTCCGTAAATCAAAAGACAAGCCTTTTCGCACGCCATACCGATAAAAAAACCGCCGTGAATCTGCCGTGCGAAAAGGAACACCTTTTGACACGGCTATTTCGACCATAATTTCCCGACCAGCTTCCTCGGTCCGCTCTCATCGGCGTACCCCATCCGCCGGGCGCACTCGCCCCAGCTCTTCCCGTCCAGGTACCGCAGCCGCAGCGCACGCCGGGTCATGGAGTCGGAAACGCCGTCGATCCACTGCCGCACCTCGTCCTGCTCATCCCGGCACTGCGCCTCGATCCGCCGAAGGCGGTCCCGGGCGTCCTCGAACGGCCGTTCCCCGAACAGGCAGCCGACGCCGTAAGTAATTTCCATGCGTTCGCGGTGGCGCTTCTCGCGAGAAAACCGCTCGCGCTCCTCCTCGAGCTCGAGCAGCAGGCTTTCCACCTGCCGCAGCCGTTCCCTTGTCATTTCCGTCCATACCTCCTGCCTCTTCGGTCTCACGCTTCCAGCCGCTTACAGTTCTGCGCTCCCGCGCAGTTCCTCCCTTTGAAAAAATACGAAAAGTAATGCGATAACAAATAGTTATCATTCGTCCGAATCTGTCCGAGGAAATGCAAGGGAATTGTTAGACCCCTTACAAGCCAGAAAAACGGACGTTTTCCGCTCTTTCTCAGCACCGCCAAACGCTGGCAGGCCGATCGTAAAGCCGCTTGCGTCGGCGGCGTATGCGCTCCCACGGGTCAGGCGCGGCGCGCTTTCTCTGCCGTGCCCAGTAGGCGTCGAAGGCCTCCCGGTCGACGATCACGCCGACGAGATACCGGAATACGCCGTACTGGTTTTCCTTTGCCTCGCTGTCGAGAACCTTGACGCCGGGCGGAATTTCCCCCGCCTCGCTGTCCGGCAGGCGAAGCCGGAGCGGCTCGTTCGGCTTTTTGAGGTTGCGGCTGCAAGAGTACGCGCGCCGCCCCTTGCTGTGCGGCTGATCCAGAAGATACTTTACCGTGTCCTCGAAAAACTCGGTGTTCTGCCGGAGCGGCCGGACATCGACCGTGCCATGCGGCCAGCATTCCCCGATGATCTTCGCCATCGTCGAGAGTGCACCCGCGCCCTCCATTCCTCGCAGAATGATATGGAAATGCGCGCGCACGCTGCACCCCGGCAGCTCGTGTTCTGCCGGAAATACGATATAAGCATGCTCGACGCCGAGCTTCGCAAGTCTGCGCTTCATTTGAGAATTAAACTTTTCGAGATCCTTGCCCTCGTTCTCCGGCGCTTCCGCATAGGTAAGGCACACGAACAGATCCCGCATCTCGTGGAAATTGCACGCGATAATCTGCATCACATTCCATTTCCGCGAGAGAGCATTGCATTTCTTTTTCGCCTCGCTTGTCTGTTTCTTGCGCTCACCGCGCTGTCGCTGACTCTCCCCCGGCACAAAGCCGATGGAATAAAGCGACATCTGATAAAGATTGCCGTTTGCTTCTTCTTTCTGATAGATCATGTTTTCCTCCGGCGGCCGGCTCATGCACCCGCACCGCTGCATATACAGGGATAAGCCAGCCCCTTATAGGCTGGCTTTCCTGTTGTTCCTTTTCCGTTTCCATACTCTGCGCGCCTCGGCCATAAAAGCCTTGCGGCAGGCAGTCTCCGAAGCGCCGAAGACGTACGCAAGCCGCACCGCCGTCATGCAGTTGACAAGCTCTGCGGCCGTGAGGCCGTTTTCGGCAGCATTTCGGATGAAGCCGCGCATCTCCGCACCCGGATACACGCCAAAAGAGCGCCGGTAGTGCGGAATGACAAGGCGCGCCGTCTCAGCAGGAGCGCGCGCCATCCTTTTCCCCTTCCACAAGATCAAAGATCGTGTTCTCGTCCAGATCCCGAAGCTCAAGCTGTCCGTCCACGACACGCAGCTTGAGCATATCCGCGACCTCGCCGTTAGACTTGCTTTTCTGCGTAACAGCCGAAGAGACGTTATAATCAAAATGCGTTTTGTTGGTATCGTGATAAACACCGTCCTCGTCCTGTTCGCCGACAGTCCAGAGCTCGACGTTGAGCTTGAGCGTTACACTGCCGTCAGTCAGTCCCTGACGAAGCAGGGTGTTCAGAACGTCGTGCAGCTTGAGATCAAAGAGCTCGACCGCGTCGTTAAAAATCTTGCCGCGCAGACTCAGATCATGTTTCATCTCTGAGCTCCTTCCTGATCCTCGCGATCGTCTTGTCGACCCCGCGCTGACGTGCCACCTTGAATTCCACCTCGAGCGCGAACAGCGTCAGAATCTGCTCAGTGACGTTCGCGACGTCCGCGAGCTCAGAGGCCAGACGCTCGAGCCGTTCCTCGAGGCCGGACTCCTTGCCGCCGTCCTCGGAAAAGGCGAGCAGCTGTAAAACCTCGCTTGCCGCGCTCGACGCCTCGCCGAGCTCCTCCATCAGCTTGCAGACCTGCCGCTCCTGGCCGTAATAATTGGCAATCTTCAAAAGTTTTGCCGCACGTTTCGTGTTCATATTTTTCGTCTCCTCGTTTTTGTCTGTGAATTTTTCAGTGCCCGGAAATTTCGGATTTCTGAAATCAACATTGTCCCAGTCGATGTCAAGCGTATGCTTCACGCCAGCTTGTCTCCTTCCTTCCGCATCCAGTCCGCGATGACCTTCGCAAACTTCTCGGCGGCAGCCTCGTCCGAGGCTTGCAGCTCCTCGAGCGCGCCGTCCAGGCGTTCAAGCACACCGCGAAACTCGTGGAACAAAAAATTCACCTTGTGCGCGGCCGGATTTTTTACCTTCTCGAGCTTCTCCTCGAGGGCGTGCGCCCGTGCCTCGGCCTCGCGCACCGCCTCGTCTGCCTCAGCGCGCATCTCGCGGCGGATGGTGTCGAGCTCCTCATCTGTCAGCTCCCGCACCTCGGCCGGCCGTTTTTCGAGCTCGTCGAGACGTTCGGCGAGATCTTTTTCGCGCTGCGTGGCGTCCGAGAGCGAGCTTTGAGCTTTGTCGCGCTCTTCGTTTGCCTCGCGAAGCTTGCTTCTGAGGAGCTTGTCCTTCTCCTTGAGCCTGTCGGCGTTTGCCTTTGCATCGTCCCGCTCCTTGACAAGCGCCGCAATCTCGCGGCTCGACATCGAGGGCAGATCGTGTTCCTCCGCCAGTTCCTCGCGCTCCTCCTCGGCCATGCCGAGCAGCGGAAGCAGCTGCGAGTAGCCGAGCGAGCCGAAGGTGTCCGCCGCCGTCCGCCCGTCGAGTCCGACCTGGCCGCCGCCGAACTCGCGTGCAATACGCATGTAGTTCTGCGCCGTCGATGGCTTGTAGCCGAGCTTGTCCGTGAGGTACGCCGTCCACTGTCCCTGTGGTACGAGCTGCTTGAGCTCCTCGAGCCGCGTGCCGATCTGGACAACGCTGTCCATCAGCACCTTGCGGCAGTTGTCGCGGATCATGACGATTTCGGCCGTCACAATTTCCGCAGACCGTACCGCTACTACATCTTCCATGCTTATTTAGCCTCCTTCAAAGCCTTCAAATGTTCGAGATACTTGTCCATAAACGCCGCCGCTTCCGGTGTCCGCCGCCGGTTGTGCGCCACGTAGCACTGCCGGCACTCAAGTGTTTTCGGGTCAATTTCGACTGTGTGCCACGGCATGCGCGGCTCTCTGCATTTCCGCAGCACCATAATGATGGTCCGTCCGACAGCGTGATCCTCGGCGTATCCGGCGACGCAGTTGTCCTGCAGTTCGCCCTCCTTGACGATTTCTTCAAGCGAGTCGACCGGCCGGATGAAGCAGCCGCCGCGCCGCCACTTCATCCACCGCAGCAGATGCCGCCGTGCGCGGAACTTCTCGTTGCTCTCGCGGTTTTTCAGCCGCATCTCGCGCCTTGTCAGCCGCATGTGCGCCTCGTGCAGGTCCGGCGGCAGCCGGCCGCCGTCAAGGCCGAGCCGGTCGAGCTGTTCACGATAGTCACGCAGCTCGACCAGCGCCGCATGAAGCGTCTGATCCGCACGCCGTGCCTGTCGCTCGATGTACTTCCGTACCTCCTTCGGCGTTTGCCCGAAGTCGGCGCAGAGCGCGGAAAACTGAGAAAAATCATACAGGACCGCACTCGCCCTCGGCGCGAAGAAAACGCTGTCCTTGTCTGCCCGCCCCGCGCCCGCGCGCCTCAGTTCGCGGTAAAAGAGCGCCGACCCAAGCGAAGCTTTCGTATTAAGCAGCACGCGCAGATCCGCGCGATCGAGTCCTCGAAACAGCTTTTTCGGGCTGTCCGCGCGCAGATTGATGAGACGCTGAAAGAGCGCGCCGCCGCGGTTCTCACGCTCGCGCAGCCAGAAAATAAAGCCGCGCTTCACGAGGTGCTCGACTGCCTCCGGATAGCGGCAGTAAAGCGCGAGATAAGCTGCGAGATCTTCGAGCGCATAGTTCGCGGAGTCGAGGCAGCTGTATTTAAGGCAGGAGACGCGCAGCTCAGCCGAGTCGATCGCGAGATAACTCGGATAAGCGCCGCCGTAGCATCCATATTGCCACCTTGGCATCGCGATCCGCTTCACCAGCCGAACGTTATCCATAAAGTCGAATTTCCATCTTTTCGCGCCGCCCTCAAAAAAGACGATTCGCGACACCTCGCGCGCGCAGTATTTGCTCTCGAGAAAGCGCGGGTTCATCCTCACCTGCACCGACACAAGCCAGACCTCGCGTCCCTGTCCGCGCAGGAAGAAGGAAAACAGGAACGCCTCAGCAGCGAGAAATTTCGCATTCCCGTCGCCCCACCGCTTTGGAGTGACCGCGTCGTGACAGACCGGGCAAAAGACCCAGTGCGAAGCAGGCCCTTCCCTGAGCGGCCGCACGAAGTGCTCCCGGCACCTCGTGCAGAAGCATTCATACCCGACCTCGTGCCCGAGAAAGGGGTCGAGGTCGTCTCCCGGATTGCGCCGGAAGAAAAGATATTCCCCGTGCAGGGCGTGCTCGTCAATGAGCTGCTCGAGCTCGCCGCCGTCAATCGGCGGCATATCGTCTACGTTATACATCCCCCTGTGCGCCTCCTTAGAGCAGGCTCATCAGGTCGAGCTCGTCCGCCTGCTGTTTTTCCTGCCCAAGCGTTTGGGTTTCCGGCGCTTCGCTCAAATTCACCTTGTAGAACTCCGCGACGACCTTGATAACCGGATTGTCCGGTTCAAAGCAATTGCACACGCAGCACCACGAGTTGTTCTTCTGGTGCTTCTTCGCGTACTCATAAAGCGCACCGAAGCACTTGTCAAAACTCATCTCCGGATTGTCGAGGTCTGCGGCGATCACCTCGGCCGCGTGCCTGTCCGCCTCAGCGATCATCAGCACAACCTCGCCGATCTGCCGTGCGTTGTCCCTGGCGGCCTCAACCGCCTCACGGATTTTTTGCAGGCTCATCGTCCTTCAACCTCTCTCCACTTTTTGGAATTCATGCAGCTCTGAACCGAGCTTTCCGTGCGCCCGAGCTGGCGCGCGATCTCAGAAAGCGAATAGCCGTTTTTAACCATGTCCTTGGCTTCCCTGATCTCCGAGATCTTCCAGAAACCGGACTTGCGCGTCTTGATCACGCCGAGCCGGCGCAGATGGCTGCGCACAGTCTCCTGTGTGCGGTGAAAGTGGCGCGCGATCTCTTCGATCGTGACATTGTCGCGGTACAACTCCGCGAACCCCTCCGCCTCACACTCTGAAACCGGGACAAAGTGGATTTCGGGCTTGTCCTCTGTCTCCGCGCTCTGCCGGATGCGCATCGCCTCCGGCAGGCGCCGCCGATCCTCGTCCGGCGTGAGAAACGCCTCGCGGACAGTGTATGTATTCCCGAAAGCATGGTGCGTGGTCTCCCGGACCTCAAACCGTCCCTTCGGATGGTGGTAAACCGTTTTTACGCCGATTACCATGGTTGTACATCTCCTCCGTGCGCGCCCTGTAAATGCGCGCCTCGATTTCCTTTTTCGCCTCCCAGACGTCCGGAAGGTCTTTCATCGGCGCGCAGACCGGATAGGCGCGCCCCTCGTCGCCCATCGTCCCGACGAGGTGATACTCCACCTCGCCGAACAGCGTCCGCTGCACCTCGACGCGCACGCGGTCAATCCTGACGCGCGGCAGGTCAGTGAGCTGGCTGTAAGGCTTGATCTCGAGCCCCGAGAAGCTAATCATCCGCCTTTTCCGCCTTTCTCGCATCGAGCCGTTCACGCAGCAGGCGGAGCGTCCGCTCGTACTGCGCCTTCTCTTCGCGCCGTTTCTGCCGGCCGTAGAAGTCCGCCCACTGACAGGCGGACTCCATCGCGCGTTTTCTCTGCCAGTACCGCTCGCGGCTTGATTTCTTGCGGCTCATCGGCTGATCTGGCGGAAGAAGTCACGCTTCCAGGCGCGGCGCTTTTCCGCCTTTGCGGCCGTGCGGTAGTCGCGGTAGAGAGACAGCAGCGCGTGCATCGCGGTGCAGTAGGCAGCGCAGCCGAGCAGCACGCAGCTGACAGCGAGCGGAGCCGGCACCGCGCCGGTAATGCCGAGTGCCGCCGCCAGTGCGACCGATACCGCGCCCATCGCCGCCGCGATCTTATACGTTTTCTTTTCCATTTCTGTTTACCTCCCTCTTCGCACGGAGTTCCCACGCGAGCTCTTGCAGGCGCCGAATGCGTTCCTGCATTTCTTCCTCCGAGACGCCGCGATAGCAGTCGTCGTCGATCCGCACAACGCCGTGCGGATATTTGTACTCAGCAACGATAGCCATTGCATTCGCCTCCCTCATAGATATTATGTCATTCCTGCTCGTCCGTTGCCTGTCCGAGCATTTTTGCCTTCTCAAGCTCAATGCGCGCGGCAATGACCAGACTTTCCGGCGCTTCCGGATCCGCGAGCAGCGCCTCCGCGCTCATCGCGAGATATTCGTTAAAGGGTTTCATGCAGGTATCACCTCGATCTTAACCGCCTTGTCCATCCATTCCGTAACCTTCGCGATAGCCTCAGCCTTGTCCTTGCAGAAAAACTGGCGCATCACCCGGCCGCCCCGCGGCCGCTCGAGCATCACCCAGACCTCATACTTCACGGTGTTCTCCATTTCGATCTTCCTCACCCCTTCCTTTTCGCCTGCTCGGCGTCCTTAGCAGGGCGCGAGCCTTTCACTGTACGATAAAATGTCCGCTGTACCACATGGATTTCATACTGTGTCTTTTCAGGGTACTTTGCACGCACTTTCAGTTCATCTTTCAAAAAACCGTCCAGTGCTTCGGCAAGTGTACCGGCCTGCCAGCTTTCCCCTTAATGGTAATCTTTACTTTCATACATTCCTCGTTGTCTCTTTCCACCTTATCTGCTATACTGAAGCAGAAAGGAGGTGTTTTCATGAACGAGTTACAGTATCGGGTGCTCCGCGCAATTTACGATCACACCACTTCAGCCCGTTCTTATGTCCCATACGCGGTTTTCAGTTCACAAGTACCGTCCTGCCCCTCTGCGTTTGACCTCTTGTCACTCCTGCCGCCCGAATATTTTCACAGTCAGAAAGATCATAGTAACGGAACTATGCAGGATACATTCTGGATTTCGCCCGAAGGCATCGCTGCCATCGGCGCTTATGAAACTGAGAAAGGTTTCCGCAGCGCCATGTTGGATGGACTCGAAGCAGAGCGTCAACTGCGTCAGAAAGCTGACGAGGAAGAACATCGTTTCACACTGAAATGGAACCGCATCAACCTTGCTGTTGCACTTAGCGGCGTATTATTTGGGCTTGCCGGTTTTCTTGTCGCGCTGCTCAAGTAGAAAAAACACCTGATAGATAACATTACATACCGTAAAGCCCAGCGCAAAACACGCTAAACATAAAGCAACAGTTTTCATCCCCTCACCCCTTCCCTTCCGCCTGCTCGGCGTCCCGAGCGAACAGATACCGCCATTCACAACCGGTAAAAGTATTCAGCAGCACTTCTACTTCGGGAAGCGTAAATTCTGCGCGTCCCTTGCGTTTGTTGCGCATAGCGCACTCACTAATTCCGCAGGCTTGTGCCAGTTGTCTTGATGTGATGTTTCGTTTGAACATCTCAAGTTCCAAATTAGGATACATTTTCAGCGCTCCTTTTCTTGCGTAGTCGATAGAATTGTATTGACGTAAACCGCCCCAAGCCTTATACTTATAATCATCCCATTAAAAGAGGAGGTGGTGTTCATGGAAAAGCTTATTAAGCTTCTTATGACGCCTCCCTGTTCTGCCCGCGTGGAAACCAGACGTTGAAAACAGTCAGGAGTGTGCATGACACAAAACTGTTTTCGCTCATCAAGAATGGTTGTTTCAGAACCTCGGCGACCGGAAGACCAGCGGTCAAGTCCGTGCAGGAGTTGGGGCGGGATTCATGCCAGACCGTGCATCTGCTGAAACCAGATGTGCGGTTTGTTTTACGCCCAAATTCACCCTGCGGGGTGAATTTGATATTATAATACACCCCGCAGGGTGAATTGTCAATACAAAATTATCCCCACGGGGTTTTTTCTGTTGTAACCGATATTTTTCTATGGTATAATGCAAACAACGAAAGGAGATGTTTCCGCTGAATATCCTATCAAAAATCGAGGAATCCATGACCAGAAAAGGTATCAAAAACCGCCGTCAGTTATCGGAATACTCCGGTATCCCCTACTCGACAATCACCGGTTTCTACGCGAAAGGCTACGACAAAATGAAAATGTCAACGCTGAAAACTCTCGCAGATTGTTTAAATGTCAGCGTTGATTACCTCGTCCGTGACGAAATCACCGACCCGCATTACGGTCTGTCGTCACCTGCTGCACCGGTTTCCGACCTCACCGCTGATGAAACCCAGCTTATCGACGACTACCGTTCCCTGAACGAGCAGGGACAGGAATATATCCGTCAGACCATGTATATGGCAAAACAAACGCATAAAAAAATGCCTGACCTTTCCGATCTGGAAAAGCAGGCATGAATAAAGGAGGAATCCCCCTATGAAAAAGAGAGTCCCTGCAATTATCTTTATGTTCACAACGTTCCTAGCTACTTCTTATGCCGCTAATGTGTATATGAAGACTATTGAAGTCGAAACCGGTGTCAATGTAAATTTCAATAACGAAGCTCTGCACATGACCGATGCCAACGGTAAGTCAGTCGAGGCCTTTATCTATCATGGTACAACCTATGTTCCGCTCCGCGCAGTTTCCGGCGCTTTTGGTGCAGATATTTCGTATGATGGCGCTACACGTACCGTTGACTTCTATGATGATTTTACCGAACTTATGACCGCCGCTTATAAACTGCATCGTACAATCACCGTATGCAAAGGTGAATTAGAACTATATAATTCTGCCATCAACGCAAATTCTTTTCAGATTAACCCTGTTCTCAAAAGTCAAGATAGTCAGAAATTCATCTCGCGTGATGCAGAAATGCTAAATCTGTTAGCAAAGGAAAATGCAAACTATTCGCTTTTGAAAAAGGATCTTCTGCCTACCTACTATGAATTTCTTGATAACTATCGAAAAGCTGTGTCAGACTACACAGTCATGTATAATCAAAAGAATTATTCTAATATGACAACATGGGGCGAATTTTTCAAAAGCGAAAGCAATGCAAGTCTTTCTGCCACTTCCTACAGTCTTGAATTAGAGGATTTCTATGACTCCTTTAATTGGCGAACATTTGACTAAAGGAGAAATCTATCATGATGTACCCGTTCTTAACTCTGGACGGCGAAACCGAAATTGTTCATTCCGAAATGCTACCCGATGAGCGCGTGAAGGTCTATATTGAAAAGCCGGATGCCAAGGACGGCTTTCATCACGCAACCTGCTATCTTCCCTCTTATGAATGGGTGAATGTGTTCGGCTTCTCCGATGAGGAGATTGCACGCTATCAGCAGGTGATTGAATCCACCGCACACCTCATCATGAACTCCGCTATTTCTGCTAAACCCAAAGGAGTGATCCCATGCCCACCGACTACGCCCTGTACCTCCGCAAATCCCGCGCGGACCTCGAGGCCGAGGCGCACGGCGAGGGCGATACCCTCGCCCGGCACGAGCATATCCTAATGGAGCTTGCCAAGTCCCGCGCCCTGCCCATCGGTGCGATATACCGTGAGATCGTCAGCGGCGAGCGTATCGCGAACCGCCCTGTCATGCAGCAGCTGCTCTCCGAGGTGGAGGACGGCCGCTGGAAGGGTGTCCTCGTCACCGAAACCTCGCGACTCGCCCGCGGTGATACAATTGATCAAGGCATCGTCGCCCAGGCATTCAAGCTCTCTGGCACGCTGATCGTCACCCCGTCCAAGACCTACGACCCCACGCAGGAGGCGGACGAGGAATGGATGGAGTTCGGCCTGTTCATGTCGCGGCAGGAATATAGAATGATCCGCCGCCGCATGACCGCCGGCATGAATGCAGCCAAGCGCGAAGGACGCTTTATCGGCAACGTCGCGCCCTATGGCTACGAGCGTTTTAAGCTGGACGGCCGCGGCTGGTCTCTGCGTATCGTGCCAGAGCAGGCCGAAATCGTGCGCATGATCTTTGATCTTTATAACTCCGGTCTCGGATATTGCAGAATTGAAAAGCGCCTGAATGAGCTGCACATTCCGGCTCCAAAGGGTGAAAAATGGACATCTGCTACGATCCCCGGTATAATTCAAAACCCCCACTACATCGGCATGATCCCGGCAGGCCGCCGCCCCGGAAGGAAGGTCGTAAAAGATGGCGAGGTGAAGCTGATACGTCCGCGCCAGAAATGCGAGCTGTACCCCGGGATGCACGAACCGATCATCTCGCGCGAGACCTGGGATAAAGCGCAGGCACGCATCGGTAAAAACCGTGAAGCAAGAGTGCCGGCAGGCCGCAGGCAGAGCAATCCTCTCGCCGGTCTGCTTGTCTGCGACTGCTGCGGCAAGAACATGCAGCGCCGTCCGCAAACCGGCAGAGGAAGTCAGACGCAAATCCTTTGTCCGACGCGCGGCTGTCCGACCGTTGCGCACAACGCAGACGAGCTCGAGGATATGGTTATTGATTCTCTGCGTGTATTTCTCGCGAAGCTCGAAGCAGGAAAGCCTGCAAAAACAGATGTTTCCGTGGAATATGCCGCACTCGAAGAATGCACGAAAAAGCTGAAGGACCTCGAAGCGCGTCAACGCCGAACGTTCGAACTCGTCGAGGACGGCACATATACGCGGGAGATCTTCCTCGCACGCCAGGCAGAACTCACCGCCGAGCGCGTAAGGATCGAGCAGCAGAAAGCAGAGCTCGAGGAGGCAGTCGCAAAGAAGAAGCAGGAAGCCGAAGCGCAGAACAACCTCGCTCCTGCCGCACGCCAGGTCCTTGAAGCGTACAATAAGCAGCTGAGCGTCGAAGATCGAAACCGCCTGCTCAAGAAGGTCATCGACCATATCGACTATCACAAAAGAAAAAGAACCAGATGGAACCCCGAAAGCGACCTCTCAATAACCCTGCACCCGGTCGTCACTTCTTCAAACCCTCACCGATAACATCAATGTACGGGTGAACTTGCACACATGGAGATGATCTCCAGCATTCTTTATCAGCTGACCCGTAATCTTACGCCGGAGCAAATCCGCGAGGGCGGCTTCGATGCCTACTTTATCGATCATACAACCGGTATTTATCCTCAGTCTGCCGCCGGTATCCCGTGGTCGGCCGCAACCTTCCAGTCCAAGGGCGACCCCATCACCGATTTGTTCGAAGATATGGCCGCGGAAGCTACACCTTTGTAAGAACAATCTTTTAGCCTTTACGCATCATTTTAGCGTACATACTGTTCTTTTTTGTGTGTTATCATACGTAATATGATAAATACATGTCAATTTATGATAATCGATTAAAAATTCCAATGAATCTCCACAGGAACCGTTTTCGTGCCCTTTGCGCGCCGACCGACAGTCACATAGTCAATCAGCGTATCGACCATCTCACGGTTCAGGTGCTCAATGTTCATGTACTTCTCGACCAGTGCACGGCGGTTATCTCCGATATCGATTCGCTCCTCAAGTTCTCGCATCTGCTTTTCGCCATCCTCGATCACATGCTCCAGCCGATCACGCTCTCCGGCAAAATCTTTCGACATAGCAAGATAGTCCTGCTCTGTCAGCAGTCCCTTTACCTTGTCGAGGTACAGATTGCGAATGCCTGTTGTATATTCCTCCTGCTTCTGACGATAGGTGTTGATCTCCTTTTGCAGGCATTTCTTCTGTTTCTGCAAATCCTTGCAGAACGCTACGCTCTCGGCCGCTTCATCCTTATCGAGAAATTCCTGCGCCATCCGGTTCAGCTCTTCCAGTACAGCTTCCTCCAAATGGCTGACCGCAATAAACGCACCGGGACAGGCTTCCACAGAGATATGCCGATTCGGACATTGCAGATAGTGCCGGTCCTGCGTCTTGGAGGACCGAAGCGTATAGCCGCAATATGCGCACCGTGCTTTGCGTGCGAAAATACCAATTTTTCCATCACTGAACGGTCTGCTGCGCTCTGCTCGCCGCCGACATACCTTGTCCCACAATTCCTGGTCAATAATCGGCTCGTGCGTACCACGCACAACATACCACTGATCTTTCGGACGCGGCTTACACTGCTTGGTTTTATACGACACACTGCCATACTTGCCCTGCACCATATTGCCGATGTAAATTTCATTTTCCAGCATATCCGCAATCGCAAAGTATTTCCACAAGGTGCTGTTTTTGCTCACCGCCTGCTTGTAGCGTAAGCCATGCTGTCGTTTGTACTCGGTGGGATTGGGAATCCCGCGTGTGTTCAAAATACGGGCGATCGAAGTTTTCCCATATCCCTGTGCAAATAGATTGAACACCTCACGGACTACTGCTGCCGCTTCTTCGTCTATCAGCAAATGCCCTTTGCGGTCAGGGTCTTTGCGGTAGCCGTACAGTGCAAACGCACCGATATGCAAACCGTTGACACGGCGGTTGGTCAGTACGCTGCGAATGTTATCCGACATATCTTCCAGATACCATTCGTTTACAAGACCGTTGATCTGACGTGATTTCTTGTTGCCCTTATTGTCCGTATCCGCATTATCTACAATGCTGACAAAACGGATACCCCAGATGGGAAACAGACCGTGGATATACTTTTCCACCAGTTCCAATTCACGGGTAAAACGTGACTGTGTTTTGCAGAGGATAATATCGAACTTGTGCTGTTCTGCGTCTTTCAGCAGCCGCTTAAACTGCGGCCGCCGCCTGTCTGCACCAGTATAATCATCATCACTGTAAATCTGATAAACTTCCCACCCCTGTTCTTCTGCATACTGCACCAGCATTGCTTTCTGATTCTGAATACTGCCCGAATCATCGGTCGCACATAGCTTGTTTTTATCTTCCTCGGATAAACGGCAATAAATTGCTGCTTTTTTCATGTTCTATCCCTCATTCAGATAAGAACAAGCTGTTTCCTACTTTTATTGTAACGCATAACTGCACTTTTGTCATTGCCTTTTCTCCGTAATTTTCGTTTCTGTCCGTTCGATACGATTGATCATCTCTACCCATTTCTCTGTAAATCGTTTCCGGTCGCAGGTTTCCCCTCCATTCTGAAAAACGTGTGTGCAAACCGCTTTGATCTGCTGTTTTGCCATACGGCTTCACCCTTCCTTTCAGAATAGCCTATGTTGCTCTCTGCTAATGTAAAACCCGCCTGCTGCAAAACAGGCGGGTTTCTTCATTCTACTCTCAAATCCAATATTCGTTGCGGTCACTGTCCATGATGAAATCATGTTCGTGCGAAACCTCGGTCACGACGGACGAGGGCGCATCCGCCCATGTACGGAGATTGCCGCTGTAATCGGAAACATCCGGCGAGGTGTCGCGGCCGGTAATCTGGCAGATTGCCTTTGCGAACGTCAGACGGGATACATCACCGCTGAGACCGATATTCGTTTTCGTCGCGTAGGCCACCAGCGAGTTAAGCTGGCCGGAGGTAGCCCAGATACGCAGATAGCCATTCTTAGAGATCGTATAGTTGATCTCGTAATCATCGCCCTCATCCATGCGAGCGGTATCAAATGCGGACGCAGGCAGAACGCCGATAGAAACAAAATACTTTGCTTCTTCCGGAATATCATACTGGTATTTCGGAACGGCAGTCATGCCGCGCGGCAGCCAAGTGTTGCCGCCGTTAGCAATCAGACGATATACAACCGTGCAGGCTTCCTGCAGGGATACGCGATCATTCGGCCGCCACAGACCGTCCGCGTAACCACCGAACAGCTGATAGTGAATATCCGTCAGCACCGGTGTACCGGACGAACCAGACGAAACGACTTCAATCTCCGGCGAACGGCCCGAAGCCGAACCATTGTCACCCGTAGCCGCGGCAAGATTGGTATACGTCTTGCCGCCAGCGTCGGTCTTAAACTCAACCGTAATTTTCACCACGCGCTTTTCGTTCGGCGCAATGTCACCGAGCTCCAGAGTAAACACTTTGTTCCGGAAACTCCATTTGCTGTTCAGAACACCGTCCATATAGACGTTGTTCTTCAAAACCGGCGTTACCAGCGTGGTATCCAGCGTGTCTTTGAGAATAACCCGTTTCCACGTCTGGTTAGAATTGTTGCCAACCGTGATAGTGAATGTAGCACGTTTGCGGTCTGCTGAAACACTGGAACCCACATTCACCACGGTTTTATCAACTTCTTTGGTGACATAAAACGCGGTGGTGTCGTCCGGCTGTTCTGCCGTGTCAGGAATCGTTACACCCTTATCTGTTGCTGTACCATGACCGTTATCGCCAGCAAGCGAAGCAGTGTTGGTAATCGTTGTACCAGCCGCACTTTCAAGCACCTGCACGTCAAAAGTGATTTCAGCCGATTCACCCGGTTCGAGATCACCTACGAGCACAGACAGCGCATTGCCGCTCAAATGATACAGCGCGAACTCATTGTTGAGATACACACCGCCTACCAGCTTCACGCCGGTCGGGAGCGTATCGGTCAGTATGACATTCTTCCATGCAGCAGTTGCCTTATTGCCGTTCTTTGCGGTAATGGTGTAGGTGAAAGTATCGCCTACTTTGGCAGTCGTGACGCTTGCAGACTTGTTGACAATCGGAGCAGCTTCGCCCTCGTCAATCTGAACGCCGCCGTCCGGCATGGGAGTAGTCTTGCCGTTATCATCGAGGATAGCGGTATTGACAATAAACTTGCCCTGAGAACCATCATCAACGGTTACATCAAAGCTAAGAACGGTCTGTGCGCCTGCTGCGATAGCATCCGGCGTGAACGTAATTGTTTTCATCGTAGCATTGTACGAATAATTGACCGTTGCCGAACCATTCTCCTGCACGTTTCCTGCAAAACTTACTCCGTCAGGCAGAACGTCAATCACTTTCATGTTCTCCCAATCAGCGGTAGCTGCTGCGCCGTTGTCCAGACGAATGGAGTAAGTGATCGTATCGCCAACTGCTGCGGTGGTCTTGTTTGCGGTCTTATTGCCCGCATGACCGTCTGCCGTACCATCCTCAATATCCACACCGTTATCCGTACCGCTCTTGTCCGGCGTATTGCTGCCGCTGACGAGGGCGGTATTTTCAATGTGCATACCGTAAGCGTCGCTGTTGACGGTTACATCAAAGCAAATCGCCTTGGTCTGGTTCGGCGCGATCTCACCGAGCGATACGGTCAGGGTCTTGTCGGTATTGTCGTACTGATATTCTGCGGAGTAGCCGTCTACGGTTACATTGCCGCGGAAGGTCAGTCCGTCCGGAATGGTATCGGTCATAACCGCGTCACGGATATTCACATCCGCACCGGTCGCGTTCGTTGCGTTTACGGTGTAGGTGATCGTATCGCCAACCTTGGCGGTGGTTTTGTCTGCAGACTTGGAAACGGTCAGCAGCGCGTCACCGTCTGCGATTGCTACGCCATCGTCCTTATCCTGCACCGGGCCTGCATTATCAGAGGTAAGCGTTGCAAGGTTCTGAATGGTGGTGTTGTACGCGGATTCGTTCACCGTTACGGTGAAGCCGATGATCTGCTTTGCATCCGGCTCAATCGTGCCGACATTGACGGTCAGCAGGCGGGTATTCTCATCGTAGGTGTAATCGTTGGTGTTCTTGCCGTTCAACGTGACAGAGCCGTATTCAAAGGTCAGTCCAGCCGGAAGAACATCGGTAATAACGCCATTCTCAACCGGAACAGTTGCGGTATCGTCGTTCTTGACGGTCAGCGTGTACGCGATCTTATCGCCCACGCGGGCAGAGGACTTGTTTGCAGTCTTGTCGATCTGCGGCTTTGCCTTGCCGTCACCAACGGTTACACCGTTGTCCTTTCCGCTGGTGTCCGGTGCATTGTCGGACTTCATCACAGCGGTGTTGTAGATGGTTTTGCCGTAAGCGGCAGTATTGACTACTGCAACAAAAGTTACCGCTGCACTTTCCTCAATGCCGAGATCACCAACCTTGACGGTCAGAACGCGGGACGCTTCATCATAGCTGTAATCATTGGTCAGCTTGCCGTTCAGCGTAACCGAGCCGTACTGAATATCCAATCCGTTTGGAATGGTATCGATCAGTACAGCGTCCTTGATCGCTACGCTTGCGAACTCGCCATTTTCCAGCTTGATTGTGTAAGTTACCTTATCGCCAACATTGGCAGTGGACTTGTCCGCAGTCTTGGTAACTTCCGGCTTGGTCTTGCCGTCACCAATCTCAACACCCTTGTCCTTGCCCTCGGTGTCCTTGATGTTATCGCCGGAGAGGACAGCAGTGTTGTGTACGGTCTTGCCGTAAGCCGACTTGCCCACGGTCACAGCGAAAGTTACGGTACGGGCAGCGTTCGGCTTCAAATCGCCGATCTGCACAGACAGCTTGCGACTGGTGTTGTCGTAGCTGTACGGATAGGACTTGCCATCGACCTGTACGCTGCCGTCTACGAAGTCAAATTCAGCCGGAATGGTATCTGCCATTTTAGCGTTTTCGATCTCGTAAACAGCACCGTCACCGTTGCCAACCTTGACGGTGTAGGTGATCTTGTCACCGACATTTGCGGTTTCCTTATCCGCAGTCTTGGTCACATACGGCGCGGTATCGCCTTTCTTGACATACACACCATCGTCCTTATCCTCGTAAGAGTTGGTTTTCTTGCCGTCAATGGCGGTCACATAACCGTTCGTGCCCTTGGCAACAGCGGTATTGTAGATCGTCTGATTGTACATATCACCGTTAATCTTTGCCTTGAAAGTGGCAATCACGATCTTGCCAGCGGCAATATCACCGAGACCCACGGTCAGAGTGCCGTTCTTTGCAGTGTGGGTAGCCGCTACATTGTTCACATACACGCTACCCTCAACGAAAGTCAGACCGGACGGAATGTTGTCAGTCAGAACAACGCTTTTCCATGCGGAACTTGCCTTTTTATCGTTCGCCAGCTTGATCGTGTAGGTGATCTCGTCACCTACCTTTGCGTCCTTGACGCTTGCCGTCTTTTCGATGGACGGGAGCGCGTCACCGGTGCTATACCGGTAAGTGATCGTGCGGATATAGCCGCGATACTCATACGCCGGAATGGATTTCGGCGCGGTTTCTGCCTTGCCCGCCGTAGTGACAGACTTTGCGATCTCCTTGCCGTTGGTGTCTACGAATTTCTCGACAATGATGTTGTACTTGCCATCGTTGTACTTCGCGTCATGCCATTCTTCGGCGGTATGGGATACCGTTGCTTCCATGAGGTCTGTATAGCCCCAGAACGATTCTGCAAGATCGTTGTACGGATTTCGCACATTCAGTGCTTTCAGCTTTTCGTGGGTAACAGTGCGGTTGATCATGCTGTTTACCAGCGTTACGGTTTCGGTTCGGGTAATCTCCTTGTCGGGACGGAAAGTGCCGTCCGGGTAGCCCTGAATCCAGCCTGCTTCGCTGGCAGCATTGATATAGCTGTACGCCCAGTGACCTTTCTCTACATCGGAGAAAACCTTGCCGCTGGTGTATTTGAGGTTCTGGAAACGCGCCGCCAGTACAGCAAACTCCGCACGACTAATGGGCGCGTTCGGTGCAAAGCTATCCTTGGACTTGCCTTCCAGCAGACCGATATTGTACAGCGTTTCGACAGGCTCATAGAACCAGTTCTTTGCGTTTACATCCTTAAAAGTGCCGTTTGACATACGCCGCATAAAGCTGGGATAATCACCGTCATACAGGCGGTAGAAGATCATAGCCGCTTCGACGCGGGTCAGATCACCGTTCGGGTGTACGCCCTTGTCGGGATAACCGATGATGTAGGTCAAGTCCTTATGCGAATACACATACTCAACACTTTCGGTATAATCCGCGTAGGTGTAGTTTGTGATCGTCTGCGGGGACTTTCCCTCGTGCGTGACGCTGTATGTCTGCTTTTTGGCAATCTCCTTGCCGTTTTCTGCGTCAAGATATTTTGCTGTCACCGAGGACAGCGTGCTTGCAGCCTTCGTGCTGACGGCAAACGAACTTGGGATAATCGTTGCCGCCATCGCCAGCGACAGTCCCGCTGAGGTGATTCGCTTTATAATCGACATTGTTTCACTCCATTTCCATTAACCTCAACTGCCCCGGCAGCACACCATCCTGCAGCCACCAGTGCAGCACTTCTTCCCCGCTCTGCCAGACGAGCGATTGCCTGCTGGTCCTTATTCATTGCGCCCCATGAGTTTGAAGTAGGCTTTGGGACGTTTCGGCAGTTCTGTCCAGAAAATACAGCGGCCGTACAGATCGTGAACGAAACTCTCACGGCCTAAGTAAAGCTGTACGTCCATTTTGCCGTTCGGATACAGACACAGAACCCGATGGCCGCGTTCCGGCAATATCTTATTTGCGTTTTTCCATTCCATAGATGACCTCCAAAAGCAAAACCGGAGGAATTCATGCGATTCTTCCGGTTTGTGATTATTCTGTTGTCCGGATTTTTACACTATCATATATATCATCACCTCGCATTTCTCTGTCAGCCTACTCGTCCTCACCCCCGGCTGCCGGGAAACATCAGGCGGCCGGCGGCGTACCGACCTCACAGGCATTGCACCTATCTTGTTGTCCGATCTCATGGCCTGTGACGCTTTTAACGCTCGGACTGTGACTGATCGGGAGTATCATTATCATCTATGCGGATCGTCGCCTTGTCGGGAGCCGCCCGACAGTTCGCGGCTTTACGCCGCAGCTCTCCGCACAGAATTTGTACCTGATGTTTGATGTTCAGTTGCCAAGGAGCAGTGAGAGAATATTTATCCCCTCACTGTACCCCCAAGAAAAACGCCTACTGCACACCCTGAAAATCAGAATTTTTCAAAATATTTTTTCAGATACTTCAAAATACGATTTCGGCGCTTAAGCATTGCAGTCTGCGTAATACCCAATTTTTGTGCATATTCTCGGGTCGAATAGCCGTCATAGTACAACGCTTTAATCAGCTTTTTGTCACTTTCCGGCAGTGATTCAATAACTTTAGGCAACTCGTCCAGCATTTTTGCTTCATGTTCTGCTTCTTCCTCAAGCAAGCAATATTCCTCCGCACTCAGTTCTGCGTTTTCCAACGTTTCGATATGTATACCATCCTCAATCGTGCGTTCCAGCGATATTTCGCTCTCTGCGGGAATGTCCTCTCCGATATATCTTGCACGCCGGTCCATCTGCGAGTATATATCAAATATCTCGTCTGAAACCTCTACATCCTGTCCGAACACGGTGATGATGTTTGCAATCACGTTGCCGTCCTTATCTTTAACCCGCTTATAGTTGCGGTCTTTCTGCCACTTTTTCATTTTAATCTCCAATCTTAAAATTTTTGTTTAAGATTGGAACTTATGGATAGCGGGCAATATTAGCTTGCCAGCAGTCTGAAAAAGAGCGAAACACCCTGCACTTTGGGATTTTAGGGCAAAAAAATAAAGCCTTTCGCACAGCTATTAAGCTATACAAATGGCTTTGCTTCATAAAACATTTTACAAATCAAAACGCTACTGACAACACCCTTGATTAGGATTGCAGTAGCGTTCTGATCAAATTTTACAGATTTGAATTTTTACTTCAATATTTGTACATCCGCCCACATATTATCGCTCACGAAGGCATTCTGGAACTTCCGGCTGATACGATTCAAACAGACAAGTAGTGCCCACAGAAGCGGTTGCTGCAACAATTGCCAGTGCAGTAATAATCTGACCACCATGCACAATACACCAGTTGATAAATTTTTTCATAAAGATGCACCCTCCTTTTTACGACTTGCAAAATGTAATTTTATTTTTCCAGCAATCATCGTAGATGATGCTAAAAAGCCACTGATAAGATAGTATTCTATATAACCATTATTGGAATGAGCCCAAAGAAATACTATACATACAACCACGTTCGCCAACAATATCCATATACTTCTATTTCTGCTAATTCTACGACGTTTGGATGTAATTTGTTTGTTAACTGATTCGACGGGAGATAGTAACAAAATCAGCAGTGTTTCAACCACAATGAAGCAAAGAACTAAAGGTGGCTCAGCAATACATCTCAGAAAAACTGATACCACATAAATTCCTGCAAATATTATACAGCAATTCAAATGATTATCCGCATGATATCCACCTGCAAACAGGCGTAGCGGAATAAATCCCAAAAAGTAAAATAAAATATACCTTTCTTCATGTAGTACAAATGAGCACATTACCAAAATTACAATATTCAGAATTGCCGAAACGATCAATTCTAAACCGTACGCACAGATTTCCAATTGTTCATCCGATACAATAATTCCCTTCTTTTTGAGATAATTACAATAAGAATCGACAAACTTCTTCATAAAAATACTCTATTCTCGCTTATTCACTTCACTATACCTGATATTCCTTATTATATCGAGCCCTTGATGTATTTCAATGTCCATGCAGAGTTTAGTCATGTTTTTGCAGTAATTAGTTGAAAAGATAGTATAACTATTATAAAATAATAGTATTAGTCGCTTCTAATTGGTATCCATACTACTTAGAATAATAGTATCGCTATGCCTGAGGTGATTATAAATGACAGGTCTTGGAGAAATTATTCAAGCCAAACGAAAAGAGTTAGGGTTGACGCAAGAGCGTCTTGCTGAGAAAATCGGAAAAACCGCCGGATATATCGGCCAAATTGAACGCGGACTCAGTTATCCATCTTATCCGGTTTTATTACAGTTGATTGAAACATTAGAACTTGATGTACAATCTTTATTCTGCACATCAACACTCGAAGAAAGCGCAAAACTGAAGCAAGAATACGCACAACTCTATTCCAAACTCTCAAAGAAACAGCAACAATTAGCCCTTGGAATGTTAAAACTTATTTCGAGATGTGATTTTTAACAGGAGTATTTATGCGAATTGCAATTTGTGATGATGAAGATCAGGAACGGCTCAATATCGAAGCATTAGTCAAGCGATATGCCCCCGAATTATCTATTGTCCTTTTTTCCTCAGCAGACGAACTGCTGGCAGCAGCGAAGACGACATTTTTCCCATTGATTTTTCTGGATATTGAAATGGATGATACAAATGGCTTTGATGCTGCAGAAGAACTTATGTCAGGAAGCGCAAAACCGCTTATTGTTTTTGTAACCAAGAGCACCGAATATACGATTCGTGGTTATGATGTGGCTTTTCATTATCTTGTAAAACCTCTTAATGAGGCAAAGTTCCACGAAGTTCTAAAGCGCGCTTTGCGTCTGATTATTCCGCAGTATTTTACATTCTCCTCGAACGGCGAATTGTATCGTATCCCTGTACAAGAAATTCTGTATTTCGAGTCTCGTAATTATATGCTTGTCGTTCATACACAGCAGCAGATTTACAAAACTCGCTTGAGCCTGAAAGAGGTCGAACCCCAATTATCATCAGCCAATTTTCTTCGTATTCATGCCAGTTTCTTAATCAATCTGCATCATGTAATTCGCATAACAAAAGACGATATAGAAATGCAGGACCATCAACTCATCAAAATCAGTAGAAACCGAAAGAAAGATGTCATTGCAGCTTTTACAAAGTTTGCGAGGGAAAACATATGACTTTGCTAATTGAAGCCCTCAGTGGTGTATTAGACACCTTTCTACTCTATCTTTTTGCATCTGGATTTTACTCAAAATATCGCAGCGCTAAATACAAAGGACATTTATACTTGCTTGTAGGTATTTTTATTATCGTGATGAGCTGTATCCCTATGCCGGGTATACTTCGTATCGTGCTGAGCTGGAGCATTATCAGTGTATCAACATATGCGATTTTTGAATCCACTGTTCGCAAGGCACTTTTAACTTCAACAGCATTTATAACCCTCAGTGTGTTGGTTGACGTAATATGTGAATATCCTTTTTATCTCTCCGGCATTTCACGAACGGTTATCCTCGGACAGGGGTTAGCACGCTGCATATTTATCATCTTTGCAAAGCTGATAAACTTGCTGCTCATTCTTTTTATTGTCACACTGTTCGGCAAAAAAGGTTTACTTGATATTCCATTCAAAGAATTGCTCCCACTGACGACCTGCCAGCTCGTCAGTGTATTTATCTGCATTGTATCATTGGAATTGGTCGGAACCGTATCGCACTTTCTTTTAATATTATTAACACTTTCTATCGCCGGAATTTTGTACATCAACATTGTATTCTTCGTATATATGCGATCTATTCGTACAAATTACGAAAACGAGCAGCAGCGGTGTTTGGCTGAACAACAACTCAAAACTCAGCTGTCTTATTACGAACAGATGAAATCCGCTAACGAGCAAACGCGAAGCCTGTGGCATGATATAAAAAAGCAATTAACTGCTGTTACTGCATTAGTCAAGGACAGTGATGTATCACAAGCAGAGTTATATCTCGAAACCATTACCAAATCATTTAATTCGCTTAGCAAAATCGTTGATGTAGACCATCCGGTTATTAACGCAATTTTGAATGATGCACTGGGAAAATCCTCGCTTGCCGGTATTACTTTAAAAATCGACGTTTTTGTTTCCCCTCAGCTTGCCCTGTCCCCGCTGGTTTTAAGTGTTATTCTCGGAAATACATTGGATAACGCAATTCGCGCGTGCAGCGGTGTATCTGCCGATACGCCTAAAATCGTAAGTTTAACTTTAAGACAAAAGGACAGTATTCTGTATTACCGCATTTCCAATCCCTATGACCCAGAATTTTCTTCTAAGAAACGCGAGGGTATTCATGGTTATGGGCTGAAAAACGTCAGTTCCACAGTAGAACAAATTGGCGGCACGATGCAAATCAACCAAGAGAATAATCTATATACCGTAGAGATTATTTTGAATTTGTAAAACAAAGGGCGATAGCTTCAAAGCTACCGCTCTTTATTTGTACATTTTACTGCATCAGGCCTGCCAAACTCTGCAATCTCATTGTGTATTTTACCGTATGTTGTATAATACAAATACACCAAATGAAGGGAATGAACCCAATGCAGTAAGTCCAGCTAGCACAATTTATAAGCAATCCATAAATCCATCTGATAGTAAAATATAGATATTTTTTATTATGATATAATATAGGAGGAAGCTATATGGGTTATATCAAGCTCCCGGGAACTATGGGACATAGCGGTGGTAAATTGATTTATTCCAACAATCCAGAAGCAATCAATAAATATCATATCGGCTATCCGCTTCGCAATGCTGGTAAATATACCATCGGCACAACCGTTTCCAAAGGCGAAGTCGTAAACTTTGAATATTACCACGCCAACTACACTGGCGGTCCTTTGCAAATTGCAGTTGCAGTGATTAACAATACCGGAAAGCCTGTTGCCTTTAAAGTATCTCGCGAGGGTAAGGCTACCGGAAATGTAACAACGACTTCTACAATTAATATCGCTGCCAAATGCAATGCAGCATTTTATAATTCCTCTGCTCGCTGGGATACAATTAATAACCAGCAAACTTTTCTTCTTGCCAGCAGCGGACCTTTAAATGACAAAGAGATGGCCAACGGTAAAGTTGAGATTTCTCCTATCGACGGTTCTCTTTCTGTACGCATAATTTTTTATGATCCGAACAAAACTACACAAACCTCGGCTGCTTCGTTTGATCGCGCTACTGATGATGGGAAATTACGAACTACAGCTATGTTTAAATACAACCATCGCTCTATCTCCCTAAATCTTGCAAACAATCAAAACAAGTCCTTTCTACTATTTCCTGCAAATGCGATTCCCAATTGGAAAACACTCAACAAGGGTGAATATCCACAGTCACACCTAGATGCTATCGCTGGCGTTGATGGAATTGGCACGCAACAAATGAACGATGCGGGTACCGTTATATTAGATACACGATGGTTGGTTATCGGAAATTACGGTATCATTTATGATTTGAATCTATCCGGTTGTAATGGTCGAAAAATTCAATTTTCTAAGGCTACAAACAACGCTGGCACCATTATGACACGAGTAAACAACGGAACATGGTATGCTAAAGCACTGCCATTTACATACAATGCGTCTACCACTTCTTTATTACAAATTATTTTAATCGGCGGAAATTCCGGTGATTTATCAATGAAAATTCTATAATTTTACAAGAAACGATACTGAATCAGGTATCGTTTCTTGTGCTATCTATAGTTCTTGTTTACTATCTATAAATCAATAGGATGTGATAAATATTATTATCAAGAAATTATTATGTATTCCACTCATAGCTGTATTGTTGAACAGTGCACTTGCTATTAAACCTACATGGGATGAAATACCTGAACATCAACATCTGTTCGGACTAGGCGAATATGTTGCACAGCTGGATGAAAAGGCACAGGAACTCCACCTATACACTAATAATCAAGGAGTTTTAACAGAATTTAAGATTATAGAACACATTGCAGAATTGCCTGATTACACGATGCTCAATCATACTTCATATTTTATTCTTCCAAAAAACGGTAAATACTCCATCTTCAGCCAAGATTTCTCACAACTTACTCCTTACAAATATAACAGTGTGCAATTTTATGGAGATTTTGCCATTGGTGTCTTTGCTCCTGATGATGCTTCTCCTGTTGACCTGTCAGCTCAGACTTCCGAATTGATTGATTTGAAAAGACAACAAGTCATTACCTCTGTAAAAGGACATACCATTAATGTGTCCGAAGATGATCATTACTTTTTCGCTGAGAATACAATTTATGATGCTACCGGTAATTCGATATTTCAAACCGATATTGCTGAAATTATATCTGCTACAACGAATCAAGCACAAGATAATATACTGTGGATTGGATGCAATAACACTCAATATGCCATATACCATAATAGTACTTGTGTAAGCAAACAGTATGATGACATTGAACCGTATTACATAGGGAAAACGCAGTTATTCACTGCACAAGCTAACGGCACAGCTACACTTCTTGATACAAGCGGTCGTGAAATCACGCAAGGTGCGGATTCTATCACACTTCTATCTTCCGACCTTGCAGCCGTCCAAAAGAATAATAGCATTTCCTATTGGAATCATAGTGGACGTATAAGAACTTTTGATCAATATAGCTCTATAATTTCATTGGCAGGAAGCCATGCAGATTTATTTGATCGTGTCCTTGTACAAACAAAAAACGGCAAATGGGGCATAATGAAGCAAGATGGAATATTATTAGTCCCACCCACATTCGATAGCATTAAAAATGCTGTACAAAGTAATTCTATTTTTCAACTTTCAAAAGAAAATACAATTCAAATAAGGAATCTAGATACCAATACACTAATACCTATTCCTTCCAACGAGGAGTTATATGTAGCAAACGCATTTAACAATAATCTCCAAGATGAAATTGCTTGTGTGTCAAATCTTCAAAACGGTTTACGCATTGCAACTTTATATAACCAATCCGGTACATTATTCAAAAATAACATTCGCACAGCATTTATAGTAAACGGCGAAATACGGTATATACAGGTTTCAGACACATCAATCAATGCATATACAGAATCACTCATCGATGGTAATGGAACAATTTTGTTTACGGCTCCAACTGGACAGATGATTACTCAAGTTACACCAGCCATCATTTGCACTACAACTGCCGGTGTTGACACGGCCAATATCGAACATTCTTTCCTCCGTACCGATTTCACTTCTGCAACGCCAAATTTTTCTTCTAGGGAATTTCATCTGGCAAATATCATTAATACGCCTATTACTATTTATGCGTCTGTTCTTCTAATAATATCCGTAATTATCGGATATGTAATAAAATACTTTATATCCAACAAACATCATTGACCTAGCAAAATATTGATGAATCAAACGGGAAAACGGAGGGTATTTTACTACCCTCCGTTTTCTTGTTTTTTGTATTGAAACGCTTATCCACCAATCTTTTAATTCACATCCACCAGTTTCAGCACAAGCTCAAACTGCGAAATTTGCGTCATTTTCATAACATTATCCAGTATTCTACTGTCACAGTTACCATTACAGTATCGCTATGCCTGTTCAACACTATGCTTTTAAGCTGGCTGACCATATATGTAAGCATGGAATCATTGCTAACATAGTAAGATAGTCCTTTAGGTTGCCGTCGGCTATAATATGAAAAAGATAATCAAGAAATCCATAACACGCAACGAATAATAATCAATATACCGTAGCGATTATTTTAAAAATGTAAAACAACAGACAACAGCTTTCCAAAACGCCATTCATCATCTGTGCATTTTACTGCAAAAATCACACTGAACTCTGCATTTTCAGTACAAATTCCACTTTTAATGGTATAATGCAAATATGAAATAAACAATTTACATACTCGATTATCTTTCACAATAACTGTAAAGCATTTTATAGTCTTACCTGCTATATTTGTGATAAATTATAATGGCTATTACAGGAGAAAAGTAATGAAAAAGAACCTTTCCATTTCATGTATTCTATTAGCTGTAGTAACTATATTCAGTCTGTATTTTTATCAAGAGCGCGAAACCAAAAGTTTACCTGCTTCCATTGAACCATACACCGAAACCGCAGTAATCTTATCAGATTATATCGATTTTGAAAAAAGCATTTATATCGGTCACAAATCCGACCATGAGATATTATATAAAAATTACACTGATAACTATATCAGGTCGGTTGACTTAAATACCCAAGAGCAACAGGAACTTATTAAATTGGACACGCAAACAAACGGCACCATGACAACCTTTGATTATAAGGATAATTGGTTTGTCTGGTCCGAGAGCCAAGACGCCGAACTGCGTGTAGGAAGTTCTATTGGTGAAAATTGGGCTGTATACGCGGCTGACCTGCGTACAGGAGAAATCATATTCGTAGACGGCGAAAACGATTTCTTCCCTAAAACACGGAATTTTGACCCGCACCCGTGGTCGCTTTCGGTAAATGGCAGCTTTGTTGTTTACGCCAGCTATACAGCTAATGAAGATGGTATTTACCCTACAATAAAAATTTATGATTTGAACAATCATAAATTGGAAATTGCAGATACAGCAGATTCCATGCAAACCACTTTTGGTTCACCGTCTGTGAATGACAAAAATGTTGTTTATCTAAAATATGATTCTAATGGCAGTTCCCTTTGGACATATGACATAGAAAAACATAAACGTATGTGTATCGAGCCGCCCGAACCGTTGCAGGAAATATGCATCACAAACTCTTTTGTCGTAGGCGTTTCGGAGTGGCAGCCGCAAAAATCAGAATCGTTATACTGTTATGACTTCGCTCATAAGAAATGGTCAAAACAGATAGACGCCACCACGAAATTATATCCAAACAATATTGACAGCACCTTAGAATTTGCTGAACTGCAATCTTCAAACGATTTTATAACATGGCGTCCGATTACTGGAAATGCACTTTATGTGTGGGATATAACAACCAATAAAGTATTGGATTTGTCCGAAAATGTTTCTGGGTTAATTGATTATGTATTATATCCTTTTGATGAAGATTATCTGGTTTGGTGTGAAACAAATACACAAACGCAAGAAACTAAGTATCCATGTATAAAAATATCAAGTGAATCATAAAATTTCTGCGCTCGCCACCGAGAGAATAGAAGGCTCGTCTCAGAATCGAAACATTCTGCGACGAGCCTTTTTCCTCTTCGGTATTCGATTTTCACACTTCGTTACTTGCTACTTTTCCCCGTACGAACGCATACATCACCCGACGATTTTCCAATTCTCATCCACCCGTTTCAGCGCAAGCTCAAACTGCGAAATCTGCGTCATTTGTGTAACGCTGTCCAGATATTCCACCGCCACAGTTGCCGTTACGGTATCGCCGTTCTTATTCAGCACCGTGCTTTTAAGCTGGCTGAACGTATAGTCCGTGCACTTTACCGGCGGCATGGAATCCTCGCTGACGTAGTAAGACAGCTCTTTTTCCGTAGCCGTCGGATACAGCGTGAAAAAGGTAATCAGGAAATCCGTAATATCCTCGCTTTCCACCGCAGAAACCGTTCCGTCGGGTTCTGTGTCTTTTGGCATATATGCAGATTTTGCAGGCTTTCCGGTGATCGTCGGCGCTTGCGTAATAACCATATCTCCGTTTTCGTCCTTGTGAACCGCTGTTTTGTACACGCTGGATACAGTGTCTTTTTTCTTGCCGTCCGAAATCGTCTGCGCCACTGTGAACACGACTGCAAAATCGTTTTCACCGCCGCTCTGCTCCACAGACCAAATCTGCACGTCCTGCACGGACGAAGAAACCGCAACGTCACTTTTCACGGTGTCAGCCGTTAAACGCTGCAGGTCCTCGGTCAGATAGCCGGTCAGTGCATCAGTGCGCTGGGCTACGGAATCCTTGTTACCACTCCACGAATAGTACGTTTTCGCAAAGTTCCGCACAAACGCTTCTACGCCGCTGGTATCCTCCACACGGCGCTCAACAATCTCCTTTTCGTGAACGGTGTGGGTGTCGATTGCGGTAAAATTCTTATACACTGCAAACGTAAATCCACAGATAAACATCAGCCACAGCACAATCACCGCAGGCTTGCGGCTGTTCACCGTGTAAACGCGCAGTTTCTTTGGTTTCTGCTGTTTTTCTGTCTTTTTCTGAAACATAATTCGTTCTCCTTTGTCTTATTTCTGTGCAACCACAGCGCCACCCCAGCCCCAACCGCCGAAACCATAGTAAGCCGTCCAGCTTTCAATAGTATCGAACGCCACGCCGCCGATGTTGGACGCGATCTGACCATTGCCGATATAAATGCCGACATGACCGGCGTTCAAGCCGCAATAGCTGTCTATCGTTCTGGAATGATAAATAGCCGGGTCATTGTATACCATTGCACCAATCGGAATGTCGGCGCTGGACTTGCTCACCGCATAGAGAGAGCGGTTCTTACCCGCACAGCAGATGTTGTTGATCGACACACCAGCCTTGCGGTAAACGGCTTCTACCCATGTTTCGCACAAGCCGCTCGTTGCCGGTATGCCGTAACTGCCGGAATTCCGTGCGATCTCTACGATACGGTTTTGTATATCACTTCCGAGCGCATCACCGCCTGTAAGTGTCAGATATTGCTTTACCAACTTGACATAGAACATATTGCCGTAATTGTATCGCCAGCCGCCGTTGATTGGCGTAGAAATCGCGTTTTTATAAGTAACTTTCACGCCGCCGGAGTGCTGTCGTGAAAACTCCTGCGCCAACTCAAAAGTATACCGTTTGCCGTTTTTCGCAACGAAGTCCAGAAAGCCGCTGCCGTAGTTGTACGCCTGAATCACAGCGTCCATATCGCAGCCGAGCCTGTCGGCTTTCGCTATCAGTTCAGCAAAATACTTGCAGCCCTGCTTGATACTGTCCTCTGTGCCGAGCGTATTCACCGGCAATCCGGCAGATTCCGAGGACTGCATAACGTCCTCCAATTTGCCCTCGCTTTCCACCTGAATAATGGCAAGGAGAACATAGACATAATCGCTGATACCGTTTTGCCGCGCATATTTCTCTACCATGGGTTGATGCGCGAGCACTTCTGCTGAGAGATTCACGCCGATGTACAAACCCGAGCCACTTCCGCCGCTATCCTCATCCGAAGCGATAATCAGAAACATCGACAGAAGTAAAGCAATCAGCAGTCCGAAGCCCAGGGCACCTGCCATTGCCGCCTTTTTCATCACTTGCGCTCACCTCGGCTCTCCGAACGCCGCTGTTTGCGCGTGATTTTTCCGGTTTTCCGCTGTTTGAACTCCGCACCAAAGGTTTCTTCGTCCAGTCCTTTCGGCATGGTCGGTGTGCGCCGTGCTTTCGGCTTATCTGGTACAGTCGGGCGTTCTGCCGGACGGTCCGGCTTGTGGTCTGCAACCACAGTCTGCGGCTTGTCCTTGACCGTCGGACGATCTTCCCGTTGTTTAGGTGTCGGTTCATTCCGTTCCGACCGAGGTCGATTCTGCGGTGCAGACGGCTTTTCCGGTTCAGCTTTCTGCTGTTTGAGGACAGTCGTACGCTCCTTTGGTGCAACACGAGTGCTTTCTGTTCTTGGCTTCTCCGCATTTCCCTCACTGCGTTCTCTTCTGCGCTGAGATAACTGTTCCCGGCGGCTTGCCGTGGTAGTTCTACGAGATTCCATCTGTGCAGCACGCGCTTCTCGACGTTTCTGCATGGTTTCCCGCACACTTTCCCGTGCAGATTCGATATTGCTGCGGACAGCATATTCCGCATTAGTCGGTGCGTCCTTGACCTTTTGCACGGTTTCTACCGCCTTATCCCGCACACGAGATGGCGTATCTGCAATCTTGCCTACCTTTTCGCCTACTCTCTGACCGAGATTCTTCTTTTCCGGCTGAACGGTTTCACGGCTTGCACTTTCACGGTTAGCAGAGGTCGAAGCCGTCCTCTGGGTTCTTTGCACGGCACGGCGCTGCGCCGAACGCTTTCCCACTCCGACTCCTGCCGCAAACGGCAGTGCCTTTCTCACAGCACGAGAGATTGTCCGGCGCGGCCGGTTTGTCATGGCTCGACCGACACGACCCGTGCCCTCATCACGCAGACCGATCATGCCGAGCAGTTTGTCGCGCTCCATGTACACGCCCGCGAACACAATTACCTGCAGCAACACGACCACCACGAACGGCTTGCCGTTTGCAATCGTGTATGCCAGCGAGGACAGCACCAGCACAAACGTGGTCAGCAGCGTTGTACCGACGCGAAGCATAATTGTATTGAACAGCGAAATCACCGCTCTCTTGCTCGTACCGGAAAACGCCGGAATCATGCTGATCAGCAGGCTCACCGGCAGGAACATCGCGCTGATGATGAACAAAATCTGTGACAACAGCATACTGCCTGTGAGCATAATCGCAAACGCCGACACAATCAGATTGAAAATCAGGAAGAACACGGATAGGCCGAACCGGCTTGTCACCTCGGTTACGGTCAGATTGCCGTTATCGTAGTCCTCTAACTCCGTTTTTACAGCTTCTTCTCGGTCTTTGCCGCGGTTTTCGTCCGGAGAAGTGCCGAGCAGACTGTTCACCCGTTCTTCTCCGATGTTCTCCACATCCGAATCGCCAAACTGCATAATAAGCCATGGCTGTTTGACTTGAATCCCGAACAAACAATCTCGAATCGCAGAAACGCCCGTGTTCTCACCTGCCGTGTCCGGCGCAAGGATTTTCGCGCTCACATCGACCATACCGTTGCTAATATCACTCGAAAACTCGTTGACACCGCTAATTGCGGACGGTGCATAGGCAATCAACCCGACCGACACCACAAACACAACGACGAAATTCAGCGCCGCATGAAACGCTTTTGTCGTTTCACGTTTGACCAGTCCAACATAGGTGCAGTACACGCCTACCAGCAGCGTGACAATCGCCATCATGCCGGGAAACAGGCCCGTGCTATCCAATCCGCTGGCCGACACGCCCGCAATCAACTGAATGTTTTTACCAATCTCACTTGCAGCACTGCTGATGAAGTCCAAATCGTATGCCTGTTGAATCAGGTATCCCACGGCATTTGAAATGTACAAATTCAGCGTCCACAGGAAGTTCGTAAACAGGTAAATTGCGTACTGCGCCGTTTTCCCGATACCATCCAACCAGTTCCACGGCAGCCAATCCCACGAAGAATCAACATAAAAATCAAGCTGGTAGTTATCAATCGGATACTTGCTGAACTCGTGTGCCGTATCAATGGTTTCGTCCAGCAATCCGGCGGCGTGAGCCTGCACCGTGAAAAAATTGAGAAATAGAAAAGCCATCACAACCGCAACAAAGGCTGTAATGGCAATTTTCTGAACTTTTAAGGCATTTGTCACACGTTACACCTCGTTCCCTGTAACCGGCGGACGAGTATCGAACGCATGGAACAGATAATCGAACATGACATGGAACTTGATAACGCCGACACGACCGTACAGGTCTTGGAAAAGGCACTGACCGTTTTCCAGATTGCGAAGCCACTTCTGATTGTTTTCGTCCTCGGAATTCAGACCAAAAAATTCAAGCGTTTTCTTGATCTCGTTAATATCCGTAGAGCGGAACGCAAACTTCATGCCGATGTTGTTCTTGATATTCTCGTCTGCCACATCACCGGCGTTCTGGGTGACAAAGTAAACGGCAGCGTTCATCGAACGACCGGCGCGAACCAACTTGTTTGCCAGCGTTTTGCCCTGTGCCACATTAAGGAACGCCCATGCTTCATCCAAACCAACCATCTTGAAGATACTGCGGTCTGAATGAATGAAATCCAGTGCAAAGGTGGAAATGACGATCAGCATAGAGATCGACAGCATTTCGATAGTCGTATAGTCCGCAGGCGCAGTGTCCTTGTCCGGCAGAACCAGATCGGCAACTTGAATGATATTAAGCTGTTTTTCAAGGCTGATGGTCTGCTGCACCTTGCCATTTGAGAACAGCAGGTGCGCGAAATCATAGTCCGTGAACGATTCGATATGATCTGCAATCGCAAGCGCGGTTTCCGAGCCATCATCCCGCAGCGCGTCAATGACGCGGAGCAGTCCGCGCATTTCGCTGTTGGTCACGGCACGAACCGCACGGCGCAGGACAGGAAACAGTTTACCATCACGCGAAGAAATGCCCGTAAGGAAAGTCAGCACATCAAGCGCAAGGCTTTCTGCGTCCTTGGTTTTCCGCATGATGATATACGGGTCAAGCATACCCTTGTTTTCCTCGTCCGAGGTCAGATTGACAATATTGATCTCATCCGCGATCTCCGGCAGCTTCTCTTTCCAAAGACCGCGTTCAGATTTCGGGTCAAGGATAAGAGCCTGTGCGCCGTTCAGAACAGCGTAGTAAGTAAGCAGGTTGAACGACAGCGATTTACCGCCGCCCAGAGAGCCGAGAAATGCACCGGACAGCGCATTGGTGACAGAGCCTTTAACGCCTTGTGCCGCTTTGGCAGGCTGAACATAGACATTCTGGTCGGTATCGACATTGTAGCCGAGATAGATACCATCGCGCTCACCGAGCATTTGCGTTGCACCGAAACCCAGACCGGCAAGGAAATCACTGGTGACATACTGCACATAATCGTTCATATACCGCTTACTTGCCGGAATAAATTCGTTATGTAGTCCCATCATATCACCGATAGGCCGCACCAGCTTAATGCTTGCATCATCGTAGAAATCGCGCACTTGGTTACAGCGGCGTTTGAGTTCTTCCACGTCCGGCGCGGTAACGCGCACAACATAGGACAGCTTGTACATGGATTCTTTGCTCTGGTCAAGAACACTTTCGAGTTCGTCCACGCTGTCCAGCGCTTCTGCCACCTGATTGGTGGTTTCCGAGTTGTTTTCCCACGCATGGTTATCGAGGTCTTTCAGCTCTTTTTTCTTGTTGCGAACCGTATGTAATGCAGCTTTATTCGTGATAATCTCTACATTCATTGAGGTATCAATCGCAAAGTCAAACTGCTGTTCCTGATAGTAGAAAATCTCACTGGATGGGAAATCCAGTTCACCGACCACATCCGAAATCGTAAAGTACGCAACGTAGCTTTCCGAATCCTCGGACTTCATGTGTAAATACCGCTGTTTTTCCTCAATTAGACAACGGGCAGGCTTGATCAGATCATACTTTTTAATCAGCGTATCACGCTTGCGCTTTTTCAGCGGCAGCGTAAACTCGAAATCTTCATACGCTGTGCCGGTTCTGCCGTAGATATGCTCCAACAGATAGCCGAAGTCGTTCTTATCCAGCCTGCGTACCTTGAAACGGCGGGACAGTTTATTTTCCATCAGCTTTTCCATGCGAGAATAGCGGCGAATTTCATCATTCGGCATGGAAACAAAATCACCCATGAACGAATAACCAATAGCATTTGCCGCATCAAACAGCACATTTTTGACCTGTTTTCCCACATCTTTCATGGATAACTCTTTATCCGTCACGACCAGCTTAAAGCCGAGAAAGAAGCGGTAATCGACCTGTGTATCACCGAGAGAAGCAACGAGATTTTCCGTCTGCTCGTCAATCTCGGCGCAAGCGATCTCTTTCAGCCGTCCGGTCACGCTTTTCTTGGAACGCTCCTGTGCGGCGCGGATACTGCTTTCTGTGCTAATCTGCAAAGCGTGAATCTTGCCATCACGGTTCTGCGCGATCAACTGCCGGAAAGCATCATGCACCGCGTCTTTCTGTTCCAGCGACAGGAACGAATAATTGAACGGAATCAGTTCGTAATAGGCAAAACACTCGCCCTCAATGTTCCAAACGAGGTTATTTTCGATATATTTAATCGGGTACGGCACGGATGATTTCACTCCTCACTACGGTAATTTCCGCATTCTCACGGTACTTTCTCAGCCGGACAGGCTTTCCGGCAAAGGTGACTTTCGGGCGCAGCGCATAGGCGATCACCGAGCACACGAAACTATACGGTTTCTTGCCGTCAAAGGTCTTTTTGCTCATAAACCACGTCACGCCGAACGGAATACCGCACAAAATCAGCGGGTTATGAATAAGCGCCAACGGCGGCACTTTGCGGAACGCGAACACCAGCACACCGCTTACCGCCAGCCAGAGCAGCTGGGTCACGGTGACAGGTGTCGGCAGTTTTGCGTCACCGAACGAGTATATTACCTGTTCGACTTTCCATACACTGCTGTAACTTTTTAATTTTTTCAAATTGCAGCTCCTTTTTGTTTTTCTACATTACATAAAGGGTATAGG
>ENA-ORTV01000449-ORTV01000449.1-human-gut-metagenome-genome-assembly--contig:-NODE-449-length-50291-cov-10.109503_pt1 | contig 50291 bp, 37 predicted proteins | sample MGYA00241915_ERZ509194 | MGnify/ENA primary metagenome ERZ509194 (study PRJEB26280, sample SAMEA2338810) | human gut metagenome | biome: human gut; feature: human-associated habitat; material: faeces... | reverse complement strand
TGCAGAAACTGGTAGGAGAAGGAAAATGGGTAACCAACATCTCTCCTGTTGAAAATGGTTTCACTGTAACCATGAGCGATGGTAGTACTCAGACAATAACCGGTATCAAAGGTGCTGACGGTAAGAACGGTACCGAATGGACTATCGGTGAAGATGGTTTTTGGTATAAGGACGGTGAAAAGACCACTTCTAAGGCTGTAGGTGAAGACGGAAAAGCAGGCGTAACAGCTCCTTCTCCCAAAATCGATGCCAACGGCATGTGGGTAGTTTACGAATGGGATGCTGCCAAAGGCGAATTCGTAGAAAAGACTACTGAAATTCCGGCTCAGGGAACCAGTGCATATGTAGTGGAAAAAGATGGTGTCTATGTGCTCCATATCGCTGACGAAACAGGTAAGTTTCAGGATATTACATTGCCTGCCACTTCTGATGCATTTGTAGTGGAAGCTGCGGCTGCCAAGGTGAAGGTGGAATTTGAAACAGCGAAGTGGACTAAATGGAACGCTACAAAAGATGAGTCTAAAGCATTGCTGAAGGCTTTCCCGGGAATTGCTGACATTAAGAAGAATGAAACTGTAAAACAAGGTGGCAATCTGCCTTTGATTGTTACTCCTGCCACAGTTGAACTGACTGACAATTTCTCATACAGTTTGTTGGATGTGAAGGGTAAAGTAGCCGATATTATTGTTTCTACTCCTTCTAAGGGCTTGCCCGAAGGTACTACTTTTAAGGACGGAGTAATGCAAACAAGAGCAGCCGGTGCTAACGATTGTCTTTGGACTTTGAAGGTAGAACCTGCCTTTGATGCTGTTAAAAAGACTTATGCACAAGTTGAAGATGCTTCTTTGCTGGTGGAAAATGCAAAAGGAACAGTGGTAAGAACTGCCTTTGCTTATCAAGTGGCTTCTAAAGATATTAGCGGCGATGTAAGTATTACTCCTGCCAGCCCTGCATCGGCAAAATATGCAGCAACAATTGATGTGTTTGAAAAGCCATCGGCTACAGAAAGTGCTATGTTTGCTTTGGCTAATCAGTATGACGGTTACTTTGTTCTTGAAGCAACCAACGCTGTTCAGGTTGAGAAATACGGATTGTCTATTGAAGGCAGCAAGCTGACTATTGCTAAGATGCCGAGCAGTGACCTTTCTATTCCTGTAACATTGAAATTGACAGCTCTTGGTTTGAATGGTTCTGTTCTTTCTAAAGAAGAAACATTCACTATTTCTCAAGGTGTGGAAGCAACAGGCGAATTGGCTGACAAGTCGGTTACTTTGGCTGCTAAACCTGCAGATGCTGCATTGAGATGGAACATTGCAGACCTTGGTCTGAGTGCTGTTCAGCTGGATAACTTCTTGAATAGTAATGGGGCTAATGTGAAGTTGACTGCAACTCGTTATGATGCTGAAGCAGATACTAAATATGTAGCTTATAACAAAGCTGTCACATTCTATAATGCTAAGGGTGAAGCAACTACCTACACTAGTGCTACATCTAAATGGAACAATGGCGATGCAGTGACATTCGGATTTAATTTGGATGCTACAGTTGAAAGTGCAACACTTACCGGTTATACAGTAGAAAAGTTCTTGCCGAAAGAATATGTATTGACATTGACTTCTACCAACGGTAACACTGTTATCTTCTCTGCAGAAGCTACATTGACAGTTTCTAATCCGACTACTGCTATTAAATTGAATCCTGCTTTCGTAGAAAACGGAATTCTGCAAATCACTGGTGGTAAGTCAATTGCTACTGATTCTGAAGTGAATTATACATTAACCGATGGTATCATTGTCGATAAGACTTATATTACAGGTGGTATTAATTCAGTAGAATTTACCGACTTGGATCATGCTAATTATGAAGAAGAAGGTGGTAGTGATGACACTCATTTTGCATTCCCGAACTGGATTGAAGCTTCTCCGACATTGAAAGCTAATAAGTGGAGTGATGATGAAAACGTAACAGATGCTGAGCAGCAAATGTACAAGGTACGTAAAGTTCGTGCTACTTATCCATTGTTTGGTAATGACCAGAATACCGTAGATTTTGATTTTGAAGTTATCGTTAAATCAGAGGTTTATAGCGAAGATGCTTCTAAAGCAATTGTTATGAATGAAGATAAATTGTCTGCTGTATATGGCGGTAAGGACAAGACTAATCAGATTGACATAACTAAAACTATAAAGAGCAATGTATTTGTTGCGGGTTCTGATAAGGGTAAGACTTATAACTTGTTTGCTGTCAAAGGTGGTGACATTAAGGTTAATGGTTATCAATATGGTACTATTCCTTCAGTAGCCAGTGCAGATGGTAAACTTGAGTTTGCTGTTGATGCGAATGATATGATGATTGAAATTGCTGTTGCGGATATGAAGGCCTTCGGATTTAAGTCTGACGCAATCTTGAAAGCACAGCAAGGAACAGCTAAATATTATTTGTTGGCTGCAAATACAGCAACCACAGGTGATGCGGATTCTAAAGAATATGTAGACGTTAAAACTCTTGCTGACATTTGGAGTGATAACGATGATGTTTTGGGCAAATATTATGTAGAAGCAAATGGGCATACTGGTTATTACGTTCGTAAATATGAAAATAATGCACCTGTAAAAGTTACAGCTGAAGATAAAGCTGTTTATGACTTATTTACAACTTATGCAGGCAAGGTTAACTTTGCAGTAGTGAAAGACATAAAAGTTGGAGAAACAGCAGCAACAAATGCCGATGCTAAGATTGCAGGAGTTTATCTGAAAGTAGTTGATCCTGAATATGCAAAAGCTTTGATTAAGGATGTAGATAACTTCGATGGAACTAAGAATCTTAATGACTTTGCAGGCAGCACAATTATTACAGCTGTTGATAAGTTGTCGGAAGGTGTAGCAGAATCTGCACCGGTTGAAATGCAACTTATTGTAGTAGATGCTTGGAATAAGACGATGACTGTTCCATTTACTATCACTCTGAAAACAAAGTAATAAAAAACTGAATAATTTGAGTCTGCCTCCTCTTTAGTGGGAGGCGGCTTCTCATTCTCAGTTGAGAATTACATCCCATTCAATCGGGAAGTGAATATCTTCGGTAACGGATTCTATTCACTTCCCGATTTTTTTATTGAATTTGATTGATGCGATATACAATTTTCCCTTGGTGGTACATATATACGTGCAGGTTCATGCGTACGTACGTGTAGCCCGATACATACGTACGTGTAGGCTTACGCATACGTATGTGTGGCCCGATGCGTACGTACACATTTTACAAATAGGCAGCTTGCACTGTCTGTTGCAAAAAGACCTTGAGGATTTTTAAAAACATCAAGGTCTTTTTTGAAAACACCACCTTCTTTTTTAAAAAGCTCGGCATGTTTTTCCTGTAAGGGCAGAATGCATCCCCTCACCAAGTCGGTTATTCCTTCTTCTCCGTTCATCCTTTCATTTTAGCCGAAATGTGCGGATAATCAGATTGTTAAGAATGACAGGACATCCCTTCATCCTCCTTTCAGCCGTGTTTCCCAAGTCCCTTCACAAGCTGCCTTCAGCCTTTATCCTGCCGGAAGAAGTTTTACGAATGAAAGGAGGATGAAAGGGTGGTGACACAATGTTCATTCACTACCGAACCCCCATCAATAGGGCGTTTCAACGACTAATGAAAGGAGAAAGGGAGAAATCCTTGAAATCTCAAGTATGCTTTTGATCTACTCTTGCCGTCAATGGTTTCATCGCTATTGGTAAACCAAGCCGCGAAGCGTAAAGCCTTGTTGTTTGGGAAACATTGTGCCAAAGACCCATCGGGATGAGAGGTTGTTTCTATTTTGGAAACAGCTGCATCTTTTCGTAATTTTCCCTTTTTAAAATACTGTTTTTATGTTCTGATATTTGTTGGGTATGCTGTTTTTATGTACTTTTGAACCGTTATTTTATTGAGTATCTGTTACATGAAAGAACACATATCTCTGATTTTTACAGTAGTCTTTTCAAGAACTTGAAAAAACAGACCGGTTTGGTACCTGTCGGGCTTATAAAGGATGATAAGAGTTACGTTTTAAGCAGCATACTTCCACAAGATATAATAAAGAAGAAACTAACACGATAACAAATAAATATTATGAAGAAAATGCTATTGTTCACCTTGTTGGTAGGTGGATTATGTACAACTACACCCGTAGTACAGGCACAAGAAAGGTTGCCGGAGTACTTACAGGCGGAAAAATTTACTCAGGAGAAACTGAACACCATGTTGTTCTCTACTGTGGTAGACCCTCATTGGTTTCAGAAAGGGAATAACTTCTGGTTTCAGTATAAAACAAGTGAAGGTACCTTTTGGTATGTGGTAGACCCTTCGGCACGCAGTAAGAAGCAGCTTTTCGACCGTGATGAAATGGCCTCGCAGCTGACCGAAATTGTAAAAGACCCTTTTGAAGCGCGTCATCTTCCCATCAGAAACTTGAAAGCTCAGGAAGACGGTCGTACTTTTACTTTTGAGGTGGTATCTTCTCAGGATGCCAAGCCCAAGAAGGAGGATAAGGAGAAAAAAGATAAAAAAGGCAAGACCGAGAAAGAAGTCTTTTATTTTTCCTACGATTATCCCACCCGTAAGCTCACTCATCTGAAAGATAAAGAAAAAGAACCCAAGAAAATCAGATGGGGGTCAATCTCTCCTGACGGAAAGACGGTGGTTTATGCCAAAGACCTGAATCTTTATCGTATGAGCCGTGAAGATTATGAGAAGGCAAAGAAGAATGAAAAGGACAGTACTATTGTCGAAATTCAGCTGACCAAAGACGGTGTGGAAGATTTTGGCTACGGTATTCCTTACAGTACGCTCAACACTGATACGCTGTGTAATGGCAAGCGTCGCAGGGTGTATGGGGTGTGGTCGCCCGACTCCCGTCATTTTGCAATGACCGTTTCCGATGACCGGGCCGTAAAAGAGTTGTGGGTGATTAACTCTATGGCACAACCGCGTCCTACCCTGGAAACTTATAAATATCAGATGCCCGGTGAAAAAGAAGCTCCGATAGAACATTTGTATTTGTTTGATATGAGTGACAACAGCCGGAAAGAAATAAAGGTGGACGCTTATAAAGATCAGACTTTGGGACTCTCTTACAGTCCGTGGCTACAGAAACAGCGTGATATGGAAGATCAGCCTTCAATCTGGCTGGGTGACAATAACCGTTTCTATCTTTCACGTAAAAGCCGTGACTTGCATCGGATAGATATTTGTTCTTACACTGTGGGGCAGGATTCTATTGTTCCTGTTATTAAAGAGCGTATGAATACTTATCAGGAAACGCGTCCTTTGCATCTTTTGAGCAATGGAAAAGAACTGATACAGTGGAGTGAACGCGACGGTTGGGCGCATCTTTATTTATATGATGATAAAGGTAATCTGAAAAACCGTATCACAAAGGGACCTTGGCATGTGGAAGAAATATTGAAAGTAGACAATAAAGCGCGTGTCATTTATTTCACTGCCAATGGTATGAACCCGAACGAGAACCCCTATTATGAGCACTTGTATCGGGTGAATTTGGATGGTAGCGGACTGAAGCAACTTTCAAAGGGGGATTATTTCCACCGCGTGGAAGTGGATGATGAGGCTCGTTTTGTGGTGGATAACTTTTCACGTGTCAATACAGTGCCTTGTGCCGACTTGCTGGATACGAACGGTAATAAAGTGATGACGATTCAGGAAAGTGATTTCTCGCAGCTTTTTGCTGCCGGTTACAAGTTTCCCGAACCTTTTAAGGTGAAAGCTGCCGATGGAGTGACCGACCTTTATGGTGTGATGTATAAACCGTTTAATTTCGATTCTACAAAGGTATATCCTATTGTAGACTATGTTTATCCGGGGCCGCAGGTTGAAGGTACGGTTTATCCGTTTACCCGTATGACTCCGCGTACAGACCGATTGGCACAAGCCGGTTTCATCGTCATTTCGGTAGGACAACGTGGCGGACATCCAAGCCGTTCCAAGTGGTATCATAACTATGGATATGGCAATATGCGCGATTATCCCTTGGCCGACCACAAATATGCTATCGAGCAGTTGGCAATGCGTTATAATTATATAGATATAGATAAAGTGGGTATTCACGGACATTCAGGAGGCGGATTTATGAGTACGGCTGCCATGTGTCAATATCCTGACTTTTTTAAGGTTGCCGTTTCATGTGCCGGAAACCATGATAATAATATTTATAACCGTTGGTGGAGCGAAACGCATCACGGAGTAAAGGAAGTGGTAAGCGAAAAGGGAGATACTACCTTTGTTTACAAGATAGCGACCAATCCTCAGATTGCTAAACAGCTGAAAGGCAATTTGCTGCTGATTCACGGTGACATTGATAACAATGTACATCCGGGTAATACACTGCGCGTGGTTGATGCATTGATCCGTGCCGGCAAACGCTTTGATATGCTGATTTTACCGCAGCAGCGCCACGGATTCGGTGACATGAATGAATATTTCTATTGGAGATTGGTGGATTATTTCTCAGAACATCTGAAAAGAAAGAGTGAGAAGTCTGTGGATATTCCCAAACGCTAATATTGAATGAGAGGGTGTGTCAAAACGTGGATAATGCTGTCGTTTCGTTCGTAGGGGCGAGGTCTGCTCGCCCGGAAACGGTTTGCTTTGTGTCTTCGGGCAGGCAACCCCTGCCCCTACAGCTGACAACTGGATAGGCCGATTTGGTTTTGACACACTCCCATGTACCTTTGGCAATTGATGCTAAGGATATACTACCGGAACTTAAAAGATAAATTTATGGACATAAAACAAAGACTACTCTACAAATTCCTGCTTCTGATTGCTACAAGCTTAGCGGCTTTTACCGTTTCGGCACAAGATGACGAAGTGGCAAAAGCACAACATACCATTCTTGGGCAAAATTCGGCACAGGTAGGTGTTTCTGTTCCGTCAAGGAACACGCATCCGGACGCACAATGGTTCCCAAAAGACGGCTTCGGATTGTTTATACATTTCGGACTGGCAACCGTCCATGGCGGGATCGACCTTTCCTGGGGAATGCTGGCCAATAAACCTTGGGAAGACGGGGAAATAACACCTGCTGCCTACTGGAAATTAGCAGACCAATGGAATCCGGTCAATTTCAATGCAGAAGAAATCGTTTCCAAAGCGAAAAAAACCGGTTTCAGATACATTGTATTTACAACTAAACACCATGACGGTTATACTATGTGGCCGAGTAAATACAGCACCTTCGGGGTTAAACAAAAGTTGAACGGACGCGATTTGGTCAAAGAATTTACGGATGCCTGCCATAAACACGGTATTAAAGTCGGACTGTATTATTCTCCACCTGACTGGCTGTTTGATGCAAAATACAGGAATTGGGATTATTCCGGAAAGAAAATACTGGATGTCAATCATCAAGAGATAGACCGCTTACCGGAGAAACCGGCAGGACACGACCAAGCACGCAGAGAAATGGTTGCCAACCAGATGCGTGAATTGCTGACCCAATATGGAAGAGTTGATCTCTTTTGGTTTGATGGGGGAAGCGGTGAAATCTCTAATGATGAAATTCGCAAACTGCAACCGGGTATCGTCATCAACCGTCGCAACGGGGAACCCGGCGATTATGGGGATACAGAGGGAGTACTGCCCACCAAACGTTTTACAGGCTGGTTTGAAACCAACGACCCCTGTTGGCCCAGTCGTTGGTGGACTTATTCAACGAGTGACCGGATGGATACAGGCGCAGACGTGATTGAAAAATTGGTAATCCTACGTGCCTGGGGAGGAAACTTCCTGGCGAATGTGGGACCCAAAGCGGATGGCAGCCTGCCCGAAGAGGCGTTAGAGGCTTGGGATGAAATAGAAGGGTGGATGAAACATTCCGGAGAATCTGTTTATGATGTGACCGGCGGTGCATTCCCGGAAAAGGATAATCAACCGACCACAATAAAAAAGGATACTGTTTATGTACACATGTTCCCGAATTTCCATAAAACAATTGTTCTGAAAGAGATAAAATCTTCTCCTAAACAAGCTATATTATTGCGGACAGGGGAAAATATACCATTTTCCTATTCTGAAGGAGAAATCCACCTCAATGTATCTCCCGAAAAACGCTCACGCATGGTAGATACAATTAAACTGATATGGTAATATGCTGACACAACAGGATAGCAGGTAATGTAATTCACGCTTAAATGTGCTTTTTGCAGCCTTGTTTTTCAAATGGAACTGAAGCGGACTCCTATTAAATTGCTGGATTCAAGCAGTATCTTGCCATTATGTAACTCTTTTTGAAAACACTTTCGTCTTTTCCGGAAAAAATAGCTTACCCATGGATACGTTATACTTCGTAAACTTAGGTAAGCTATTGTAAATATCAAGAGAATGGATATTCTGTTTTAGAGTAAGCTTTCAATATAAGCCTTCATTTCGGGCACGGCAGCTTTTGCTTCCAGATATAATTTATATTGGGCTTTTGTGCGTACCAAATTGTGACCTTCGTATTTGGTCTGGTAATACGTATCACCGTTGATATAGTCGGCCAAGAAACGTACAGCCTGCATATATGGGAACAAGGTAGCAGCGTATGGCAACATCTCAATTTCAACCGGAGTCAGGAACGAACGGGCTGATTCAATGTATCCTTTGGCGAATGCCTTGAAAATCTCCATATTAAAACGGACATTGTTCAAATCCTTTTCGTCTTCTTTGCCTGTATTGGCTGCCGAACGAAGGAAGTCACCGAAATCGGAGAAGATGAAGCTGGGCATGACAGTGTCGAGGTCGATAACGCAAAGCACTTTACCGTCTTCATCAAACAACATGTTGCTGACTTTAGTATCGCAGTGGCAGATACGTTTCGGAAGTTTGCCTTCGCGGAACAGTCTTTCGGCACTGCACATTTCGTCGGCATCTTTTTCAATGGCATCAACGATGTCCTGCACTTCGCTCAGTCTGCCGACTGCATTGGTGGCAACGGCTTCGCGCAACTGTTTCATGCGGAATTCCATGTTGTGGAAATCAGGAATAATTTCACCCAGCTGTTCGGGCACATCGGCCAACATAGCTTGGAATTCGCCGAATTTCAAACCTGCCAAATAAGAAGAGTCGGGAGTGACAGCTTCCAAAGTCTGTGAACGGGGAATGAATACTGATACGCGCCAATAGCCTTCGCCATCATAATAAAAGGTCTTTCCATCGGTAGCCGGAAGGAAACGGAGCACTTTGCGGTCGATGTCTGTTTCGTTCTGTGCTTCCAGTTTTTTGCGGATATGACCTGTCACCACTTCGATGTTGTGCTGTAACATGTCGATGTCGGTAAATATCTGATGGTTGATACGTTGTAATACGTAATCAGCTTCTTGGGGATCGACAGTTTTTACTAAATAAGTTTGGTTGATCAGCCCTGAAGTCAGTGCTTTTACTTCTTTTACTTCGCCCACCTCGGGGAATTGCTTGATAATTTGATTGAGGTTTTCCATAGATTGTTATTGTAATAATTATGAATAATCACGGATTATAATGAGACAAAGATAGCTTCTTCTCCTTAAATAAGGAAAAGAAGCTATCACAATTTTATTATTTATTATAAGAATAGGTGTGTTATTTCTTCAAATCAGTTTGGAACATACGGTCTGCGCGCAGTAAATGACGCCAGCAGGATACCAATTCCTGTGATTCTTGTAGCACGTTAAGGTATACCATGGAGGCTTTTACGTTCACGTCACGTTCCTGTATGCGGTCCATTTGCTGTTTTCGCAGGGTGGAAATCTTATTTTTCAACAAAGCTCCTTCACGCAGCAAAGCATCGGTTTGAGTGTAATCCTTATTGGCAAGCACTTCTGTAGCGCGAGCCATCAGTGCGGTCATTTCGTCGCGGACAGGGATAAATTCATTGGTGGCGCGTTCTGATAACGGAGTGAATTTATTGTCTACGTGCTCTTTGCAAGGGTCACAGATACGTTTCAGACAGTAGAGCATTTGTTCGCAGCTATTACTACCCAAATGGAACCAGGTGTTCTTTTCGATGGCGGTAAAGTTGTCTATGCGGCGCAGACCCAGAATCTCTTTGCGGCGTATTTTTTTCAGCATTTCCTTCTGGCTGTCAGTATTGCTTACGGCTTTACGCAGGGCTTTCAAATTCTCGTTGATGAATCCGTCGGTTATTTGACGATAAGTTTCGTTGGTAAATGTCATTTCGGCTACCAATGTATTATTAACGTGCTGGCGGAGCAATGTCCAACGTTCTTCTTTGTCTTTGCTGGTAATGAGGCGTGCGAATATATCGTCTTTACCTTTATCTTTCTGTTTCTTGCTGTAGTTGATATTGCTACGCACCAATAGGAATATGGCGAGTGCAATCAAAGCCAGCATAGCAAATGTGCCGCCGTAATACATAATGAGTGTTACCACAAAACAAATAGTGAAGGCAGCTCCGGCAGTAATGAACCAACCACCGATGACGGAAAGAACTCCGGTGATGCGATAGACAGCACTGTCGCGGCTCCATGCACGGTCGGCTAACGAGCTACCCATGGCAACCATAAAGGTAACATAAGTGGTAGAAAGAGGAAGTTTCAGAGAAGTACCCAAAGCAATGAGCAGACCTGCCAATACCAGATTGACTGAGGCGCGTATCAAGTCGAATGCAGCACCGTTTTCCATGATCATAACATCTTTGCAGAAGCGGCTGTCGGCCCAACGTTTCAAGTTGTCGGGCAATACCTTGGCTATGTTTTCTGAAGCGGTCATGGTGGAACGGACAATACTACGTGCCACGGCTGATGAACCGAACATTTCATCGCCTTCATCCTGGCGTGAAAGGTCTACCGACGTTTTTACAACATTTTGCGCTTTCTTCGAGGTTATCAGGGCATATACCATAATGACTCCTGCTAAAAATAAGAATAAGAATGGGGTAGTGGCGGGACCATTCAGTGAATCCATCAGATAACCCATCGGATTACCATTGCCATTCGCCATGAAGTCGGTATATGCGGAGAAACCGGCTAAGGGCACACCGATAAAGTTCACCAGGTCATTGCCGGCAAAAGCCATGGCTAAAGCAAAAGTACCCAACATAACGACCACTTTAAATACATTGATTTTGCACCAGTGCAGTACTTGCATCAGAATGGTGAAGAATACAAAACTGCAACTTACCAACATCAGAGTGTTCTCTTGAATCCAATGCTTGTTGTCAGGGGTCATAAAGGAAGAGTCTTTCAGTCCTTTTATCAGCATGAAATAGATAATGGCTGTTACGGCAACACCGCCAAACAAACCAATGGTGTATTTCAGTTTCTTGGTATAATTAAAGGTAAAGAGAAGGCGTGAGAGGTATTGTACCAATGTACCGAAGAAGAAGGCTACGGCTACCGAGAGGAAAATACCCAAAATGACGGACAAGGCTTTTTCTGTATTCAGCAGGTCGGCAAAGCCCAACATGCCGGTTTCGTCTCCTGCTATCTTGATGAGGGCTAATACAAAAGTACCTCCCAGCAGTTCAAACACCATAGATACAGTAGTTGAGGTAGGCATTCCTAAAGAGTTGAAAATGTCCAGTAAGACGACATCCGTTACCATAACAGCCAGAAAGATACACATCAGCTCCTGAAAGTAAAATTGTTCAGGGCGGAAGATGCCGTGACGTGCGATGTCCATCATACCATTGCTCAGTGTGGCGCCAATAAAGATACCAAGGGCGGCGATGGCGATAATGGTTTTGAATGATGCTGCTTTGGCACCGATAGCGGAGTTCATGAAGTTTACTGCGTCGTTACTGACGCCTACTACCAAATCGAATATGGCTAGCAGAAAGAGGAATACGACGATTCCCAAAAACATTGTTTCCATAAATTTTGTTCACTCTATTTTTAATGGGTGCAAAGGTAGAAGAGCTATGTTATGATGAAATGTCATATATGTTACATTTGTGTTACAATCCAGGTTTTAGGACAAATATGAACCGATAAATAATATTTCACCTTTTTGTGTGGAAGATATAAACTGAAAATTCATACCTTTGTAGCCCAAATACTTAATCTATAAAAAATGTCAGAGGCTAAGAGAATAAAAACCGCATTGGTATCGGTTTATCACAAGGAAGGTTTGGATGAGATTATTACCAAACTACACGAAGAAGGAGTAGAGTTCCTCTCAACAGGCGGAACACGACAGTTTATTGAATCATTGGGTTTCCCGTGCAAAGCGGTAGAAGACCTGACTACTTACCCCTCTATTCTGGGCGGACGTGTAAAGACACTGCATCCGAAGGTTTTCGGAGGTATTTTGTGCCGTCGCGGTCTGGAACAGGATATGCAACAGATTGAGAAATACGAAATTCCTGAAATAGACTTGGTCATCGTAGATTTGTATCCGTTTGAGGCAACTGTAGCCAGCGGTGCGGAAGAACAGGCTATTATCGAAAAAATAGATATAGGCGGTATCTCATTGATACGTGCTGCTGCAAAGAATTTCAATGATGTGGTTATTATTGCCAGTCAGGCACAATACAAACCGTTCCGCGATATGTTGCTGGAACATGGTGCCACTACTTCAAGAGAAGAGCGCCGTTGGTTTGCCAAAGAAGCATTTGCTGTTTCATCTCATTATGATTCGGCTATCTTTAATTACTTTGACGGTGGGGAAGGCTCTGCTTTCCGTTGTGCAATGGAAGATCAAAAGCAGCTTCGTTATGGAGAAAACCCGCATCAGAAAGGTTATTTCTATGGTAATTTGGACGCGATGTTTGACCAAATCCACGGAAAAGAAATTTCTTATAACAACTTGTTGGATATCAATGCTGCCGTTGATTTGATTGATGAATTTGATGAAATTACTTTTGCTATTCTGAAACATAATAATGCCTGTGGCCTGGCTTCACGTCCTACTGTTCTTGAAGCATGGAAAGATGCCTTGGCAGGTGATCCTGTTTCTGCTTTCGGTGGTGTATTGGTTACTAATGCGGTTATCGACAAGGAAACAGCAGAAGAAATCAATAAACTCTTCTTTGAGGTTATCATAGCTCCTGATTATGATGTGGATGCATTGGAAATTCTGGGGCAGAAGAAGAACCGCATTATTTTGGTGCGTAAAGAAGCCAAGTTGCCCAAGAAGCAGTTCCGCTCTTTATTGAATGGGGTGTTGGTTCAGGAGAGAGACTTGGATGTGGAAACTGCTGCCGATTTGAAACAAGTAAGCGAGAAAGCTCCGACGGCTGCCGAAGTGGAAGATATGTTGTTTGCCAACAAGATTGTAAAGAACAGTAAGAGCAATGCTATCGTTTTGGCTAAAAACAAACAATTGCTGGCAAGCGGTGTGGGTCAGACTTCACGTGTGGATGCCCTGAAGCAGGCAATCGAGAAAGCCAAATCGTTTGAATTTGACCTGCATGGCGCAGTGATGGCAAGTGATGCTTTCTTCCCCTTCCCCGACTGTGTGGAAATCGCTGATAAGGAAGGTGTGAAAGCTGTTATCCAGCCGGGAGGCTCTGTAAAAGATGAATTGACGTTCCAGTATTGCAATGAGCATGGAGTAGCCATGGTTACTACCGGTATCCGTCATTTTAAACACTAATATAATAGTTTGAGAGGGTGTGTCAAAGGAAGATAACCGATTCCGGCTTTGACACATCTTCTCATTATACCTGTCAATTAAATAAAAATTATGGGATTATTCTCCTTTACACAAGAGATTGCGATGGACCTTGGCACTGCCAATACCATCATATTGAATAACGGAAAGATTGTAGTGGACGAACCTTCGGTCGTTGCACTCGACCGTCGCACTGACAAGATGATTGCCGTAGGCGAGCGGGCTAAAATGATGTATGAGAAAGAGAACCCGAATATTCGTACTGTGCGTCCTTTGCGTGACGGTGTGATTGCCGATTTTAATGCTTGCGAACAGATGATGCGCGGGCTGATTAAGAAGGTGAATATGGGTAATCGTTTCTTCTCTCCTTCATTACGTATGGTTATCGGTGTGCCTTCAGGCAGTACGGAAGTTGAACTCCGTGCCGTTCGCGATAGTGCAGAACATGCCGGCGGACGTGATGTATATTTGATTTTTGAACCTATGGCTGCTGCTATCGGTATCGGTATTGATGTGGAAGCACCCGAAGGAAATATGATTGTCGATATAGGTGGTGGTTCTACCGAGATTGCCGTTATTTCATTGGGCGGTATCGTGTCGAATAACTCGATTCGTATTGCCGGTGACGATTTAACGGCTGATATTCAGGAGTATATGAGTCGTCAGCATAATGTAAAGGTGAGTGAACGTATGGCAGAACGTATTAAAATCCATGTAGGTGCGGCATTGACTGATTTAGGCGATGATGCTCCCGAAGATTATATTGTTCGTGGTCCTAATCGTATTACTGCTCTCCCTATGGAAGTACCTGTCAATTATCAGGAAGTGGCACATTGTTTGGAAAAGAGTATTGCCAAGATTGAAACTGCTATCTTGAGCGCATTGGAGCAGACTCCTCCCGAGTTGTATGCCGATATTGTGTTGAATGGTATTTATCTGGCAGGTGGCGGTGCTTTGTTACGCGGTTTGGACAAGCGTCTTACCGATAAGATTAATATTCCGTTCCATATAGCCGAAGATCCTTTGCTGAGTGTAGCCAAAGGTACAGGTATTGCACTGAAGAATGTAGACCGTTTCTCATTCTTGATGCGATAAGATATTAATGAAGAAATAAAGATGAGAAATCTGCTGAATTTCTTTTTAAAGTATAATTACTGGTTCCTCTTTGTTTTACTGGAGGTAATCAGTTTTGCTTTATTATTCCGTTTCAACAGTTATCAGGGAAGTGCATTCTTTACCTCAGCCAACCGGGTTGCCGGTGCGGTGTATGACGCAGCCAATAATGTCACCGGATATTTTCACTTGAAAACCATCAATGATGAATTGGTACAAAAGAATGTAGAACTGGAACTGCAAGTGGAACGCCTTCGTGAAGCCTTGACGGAAGCGACGGGAGACAGCAGTGGTATCGAGCAGATGAAACAGGAAGCCTTGCAGGGGTATGACATCTTCAAGGCGAGTGTTATCAATAATAGCATTACTCATGCCGATAATTATATTACTATAAATAAAGGTACGGCAGACGGTGTGCGCAGTGAAATGGGGGTAGTGAACGGAAGTGGTGTGGTAGGTATTGTTTATCTTACTTCTTCTCATCATTCCATCGTTATTCCCGTTTTGAATTCTAAAAGCAGTATCAGCTGTAAAATAAAGAAGAGTGATTATTTCGGTTTCTTGAAATGGGACGGTGGTTCGTCTGAATATGCTTACGTAAAAGATATGCCTCGTCATTCATTATTCTCTTTGGGAGATACCATTGTGACAAGCGGACACAGTGCCGTATTTCCTTCAGGAATTCCGATAGGGACAGTAGACGATATAGCCGACAGTCATGATGGTCTGTCTTACTTGCTTAGAGTCAAGCTCTTTACAGATTTTGCTCGTCTGAATGATGTTCGCGTTATTGCGGAGAAAGGGCAAGAGGAACAGCTGGAATTAGAAAAACAGGTTAAAACGAATAAGTAGAGTAGACTGATGATTACTTATCTGCAAAGAATAGAGTGGTTTATCGGGCTGGTACTGTTGCAAGTGCTGGTATTAAATCGTATGCATATGAATGGATATGCCACTCCTTTCTTTTTTATTTATTTTATTCTGAAGTATAATTCGGGTGTAAGTCGTAACACATTGATGGTGTGGTCGTTTTTACTCGGATTGACAGTTGATATTTTCAGTAATACTCCCGGAATGAACGCCGCCGCCGCTACGTTATTGGCTTTTATGCGTGAGCCTATCCTCAGGCTGGTGACGTTACGCGACAGTGCCGAAGACTTTGAGCCGGGCATCAAGAGTATGGGGATTTCTCCTTACTTTCGGTATATTCTGTTGTGTACATTCCTGTTTTGTAGCATTTTGATGGTGATAGATACTTTCTCGTTTTTTAATCTGCCTGTATTATTATTGAAAATATTGACAGATGCCTCCATTACAATTGTTTGTATATTATGTGCCGAGGCAATAAGGAGGAAGAAATAAGTGGAAAGAGATTATAATCTGGAGAAGCGGAAATATGTGATTGGTGGATCGGTTGTTGTTATTGTACTGATTTACCTGATACGTCTTTTTACCTTGCAGATTATGAGCGAAGACTATAAAAAGAATGCAGACAGCAACGCTTTTCTGAATAAGACACAATATCCCAGTCGTGGTGTGATGTATGACCGTAATGGGAAATTATTGGTTTACAACCAACCGGCATACGATGTCACTATGGTGATGAAAGAGGTGGTAAATCTTGATACACTTGATTTGTGCCGGACGTTGAATATTACTCCGGAATACTTTAAAAGGCGTATTCGTGAAATGAAAGATCGCCGCTCTAATCCGGGTTATTCTCCTTATACTCATCAGGTCTTTATGACCCAGCTTTCTGCCGAAGAATGTGGAGTGTTTCAGGAGAAACTGTTTAAATTCCCCGGATTTTATATCCAGAGACGTACCATCCGACAGTATAATTATAATTCAGCTGCTCATGTTTTAGGTGATATTGCCGAAGTTTCCAAACGGGATATAGAGGCGGATGATTATTATGTGCGTGGAGATTTTATCGGTAAACAGGGGGTGGAACGCTCTTATGAGAAACAATTGCGTGGAGAAAAAGGAGTGGAAATATTGCTCCGTGATGCTCGCGGGCGTATTCAGGGACGCTATATGGACGGAAAATATGACAAGACTCCTGTACCGGGCAAGAATTTGAAATTGGGGATTGATGTTGAGCTTCAAATGCTTGGAGAACGACTCTTGGAAGGGAAAATAGGAAGTATTGTTGCTATCGAACCCGAAACAGGAGAGATATTATGTATGGTATCTTCACCTACTTTCGACCCTAGGCTGATGGTGGGACGCCAACGGGGAAAGAATCACTTGGATTTGGCACGCGATAGTTGGAAACCTTTGTTGAACCGTGCTATTATGGGACAGTTTCCGCCGGGGTCTACCTTTAAGACATCACAAGCCCTTACTTTTCTTGAGGAAGGTATTATTGTGCCCGAGACGCCTTATTCCTGTTATCATGGATTTGTACACGCAGGCCTTCGTGTAGGTTGTCATGCCCATGGCTCTCCTCTGGCTTTGGTTCCGGCTATTGCTACTTCATGTAATGCTTATTTTTGCTGGGGACTGTATCACATGATAGGAGCCAAGAAAAAATACGGTTCGGTACAGAATGCGATGTCTACCTGGCGTGACTATATGGTTTCGATGGGGTTTGGATATCCGTTGGGTGTAGATCTTCCGGGAGAGAAGCGGGGAATGATTCCGAATGCAGAGTATTATGACAAGAATTATCGGGGCTCTTGGAATGGTTTGACTATTATCAGTATTGCCATCGGACAGGGAGAGGTGACATTGACTCCGTTACAGATTGCCAATTTGGGAGCGACAATAGCCAATCGTGGTTATTATGTTACTCCCCATGTGGTAAAAGAAGTGGAAGATGAGCCGTTGGATACTCTGTATAGTACGAAACATTATACGAAGGTGAGTAGCCGGCATTATGAAACGGTGGTGCAGGGGATGCGTGCAGCTGTATTGGGTGGTACATGCCGGGGAGCCAATATTCCCGGTATAGAAGTTTGTGGTAAAACCGGTACGGCACAGAATAGAGGTAAAGACCATTCTGCTTTTATGGGGTTTGCTCCGATGAATAATCCGAAGATAGCTATTGCAGTTTATGTGGAGAATGGAGGATTTGGTGCGGTATATGGGGTGCCTATCGGAGCACTGATGATGGAACAGTATTTGAAAGGAGAATTGTCTCCTGACAGTGAGGTGAAAGCTAATGATATACAAAACAGGAGGATAGATTATGGCATACACGAGCGATAATATGTTGAAGTCGATAGACTGGATAACTATTTGCATCTATTTAGCATTGGTTATCTTCGGCTGGTTCAGTGTATGCGGGGCCAGTTATGACTATGGTGAAATAGATTTCTTCAGTTTCGATACACGTGCCGGTAAGCAGTTGGTGTGGATTTCCTGTTCATTGGGGTTGGGATTTATTTTGTTGATGCTCGAAGATAAGCTTTATGATATGTTTGCCTATATTTTTTATGGGGCAATGATGTTGCTATTGCTTGTCACTCCTTTTTTGGCCGAGGATACGAAAGGTTCTTATTCATGGATTAAGTTTGGACCTGTCAGTTTGCAGCCGGCTGAGTTTGCCAAGTTTGCTACGGCTTTGGCTTTAGCTAAATTTATGAATGTTTATGGATTCACCATGAGTAAGCTGAAGTATTCTCTTCCGGTAACGGGGATGATATTACTGCCCATGTTGCTTATTATATTACAGCGTGAAACAGGTTCTGCATTGGTCTATCTGGCTTTTTTCTTCATGCTGTACAGGGAAGGAATGCCCGGCTCCATTCTGTTTGCCGGGATTTGTGCTGTGGTCTATTTTGTGGTTGGCATTCGTTTTAGTCAGGAGATGATGGCAGATGACTGTACATCGGTCGGGGAATTTTCGGTCTTACTGTTGATAACGATACTGTCTGCCTTGTTGGTTAATTCTTATTGTAAGAAGAAGCCGGTGGTGTGGTATATTCTCGGTTTCGGTTCTGGAGGGACCTTACTGGCGTTGCTCTTTTCTTATTATGTGATTCCTTTCGATATTACGTGGTTTCAGTACGGACTGTGTGTGGCATTGGTTTTTTATCTCATATTCCTTTCCATGCGCGAGCGTATGCGTGATTATTTTTATATTGCTCTGTTTGCTATTGGCTCTGTGGGTTTCCTTTTTTCTGCCGACTATGTATTTGAAAATGTGCTTGAACCTCATCAACAAGTACGTATAAAAGTGGTACTGGGAATGGAGGAGGACTTGGCAGGGGCCGGGTATAATGTGAATCAAAGCAAGATTGCAATCGGTTCGGGAGGACTGTTGGGAAAGGGGTTCCTGAATGGGACGCAGACGAAGTTGAAATATGTTCCCGAACAGGATACGGATTTTATTTTCTGTACGGTGGGTGAGGAGGAAGGTTTCCTGGGTTCTGCTATTGTGTTACTGCTGTTTATGACTCTGATTTTAAGGTTGATAGTTATTGCCGAAAGACAACACACACGCTTTGGACGTGTATATGGTTACTCGGTGCTGAGCATCTTCCTGTTTCATCTCTTTATCAATATAGGAATGGTACTCGGATTAACGCCGGTAATCGGTATTCCATTGCCTTTCTTCAGTTATGGAGGCTCTTCTTTATGGGGTTTTACCATCCTGCTTTTTGTATTTTTGCGCATTGATTCGGCACGAGGAAGTCATTAAGGTTTTTCCAAACGGATGCCGACATCACTGATTCCTTTCAGTGGATTGTCTGTCATGATATGAACGATGCGGATATTTCTGGAAGCACTGTCTTGGGCGATTGTAAAAGAGGGTGTATAGAGCTTGGTAAATTGATATAGTCCGCCGGGACCATTTCCGTTCCAGTTTCCTGTTTTATCGGCAAGGAATAATTGCAGTGTATCTGTGGTATAGGTGGATGTGTCTTTTACATTTGTGCTGATATTCATCCATAAATCACGATACGGATAGCTTTCCTGATGCCTGATGCCGATAGTCATTTCATACGTTCCCGCAGGTATTGAAGCCGGAAGGGTATAAACAAGAGTATCACTCTTACTCCATCCCGTTGTAGGGATGGATTGATAAGAGTGATAAACCGTATTACTGTGACATGCTGTCAATAGTAAATATATTATCGGCAGGCAAGCTATTTTATTCTTTATCAGCCACAGGAGCTTGTGGCTTGGAATTGTTGTTCTGAGTTGTTTGGGCATTGTTACCGTTATTATTTCCATTTTTATTGTTGGCAGAAGCGGTGTTCTCGCCATTGCCTGGACGCCGGTTACGGTTGCGCTCGCGGCCGTCTTCACGGTTGCGTTTTCCCTCTGCTCTGTTTTCTTTATTTTCGCGTGGAGGTCTTCCTTCCCCTTTGGGTGGGCGGCCTTCTCCTTTCGAAGCTCTGTTTTCCCCTTTGGGAGCTCTGTTTTCTCCTTTGGGAGCTCTGTTTTCCCCTTTGGGTGGACGTCCTTCGCCCTTCGGCTGGTTATCTTTGAGCTGTTGAGGCTTGTTACCGTTGGTAGTACCTTCGTTATTGCCGTTGGTTTCTCCTTTTCTTTTCTTTTTACGATTGTTGTTATTGCCTTTGCGTTTGTCAAAACGGGTTAGGCTTTCCTGTTCCACTAAATCAACCGGTTGTTGCGGTTCGTTTTTCTTGATGGTTTCCAGCAAGTTTTCCGGTTTTTCGCCACGTCTGTTCATATTGATGATTTCAAAGGCTCGTCGTGCAGGGATTGTCACAATGTTTGCCATGAAATTTTTGTCGGTGGAGTAGGTAATGGAACCTTTTAGTATATCAGCCTTGAAGAAGTAGAAAGTGCCGTCGACGGTTTCCAATGTGATTTCTTTACTCGGGAGTCGTTTTTGTGCTTCCACGTATGCGTCCACTTCATAGTTGAGGCAGCATTTCAGTTTGGCGCATTGTCCTGCCAGTTTCTGCGGGTTGAGTGAGATGTCCTGATAGCGAGCCGCACTGGTAGAAACAGAAACAAAGTTGGTCATCCATGTGGCACAACACAGTTCGCGACCGCAGGGACCGATTCCCCCGATGCGTCCGGCCTCCTGCCGTGCACCGATCTGCTTCATCTCGATACGCACGCGGAAAGTCTCTGCCAATACTTTAATTAGCTGACGGAAGTCAACGCGTTCATCGGCAATATAGTAGAAGATGGCTTTGTTGCCGTCCCCCTGATATTCCACATCACCAATCTTCATGTTCAGATTCAGGTTCAGCGCAATTTGGCGTGAACGAATCATCGTATCATGTTCTTTGGCTTTTGCTTCTTCATACTTTTCCATATCTACCGGTTTTACTTTGCGGTAGATTCGTTTAATTTCGACATCCGGTTTCAGGTTTGCTTTGCGCATTTGCAGTGGAACGAGTCGTCCGGTCAGTGTCACTACTCCGATATCATGTCCGGGACTTGCTTCCACGGCAACAATATCGCCTTTGTCCAGCTTCAATTTGTTGCTGTTCTTGAAATATCCTTTGCGCGTATTCTTGAACTGAACTTCAACCATCTCCTGTTCCTCGGCATTTCCGGGAATATCAGCCAGCCAGTCGTAAGTATTCAGCTGTTTATCCTGTCGTCCGCAGCCTTTGCAATACAAACAGCCGCTTCCGTTCTTTAATTTAAACTCATTATTCATAGTGTTGTTATATATATGTTATTTCTGCACCAGCAGCACAATCATTTTAAGCGAGAAATCAAAAAATACCATCTTGGCATTTACGTTCTGTTCTATATGTTGCTGTGCTTCACTTAGTTCATTCATTATTCCCATTACGTTTCGTTCGTTGACAAACGGAGCGAAACGAGTAGAAAAGTTTTGTTCTTCATTGCTCATATATACCAGGTCTCGTCGGTGAAAATTGAATATGAAATTTTCACGTATCATGCGCTGGCAATAAGTAAGGAAGTTTTTTTGTCGTTCGCGTCCCATGCTTGCCACTCCTTCGCTCCATCGTTTCATATCGCGTATCTTGCGCTGGTAGGACAGACGCATCAAACTGACAAATAGTTCGAAAAACAGTTTGTTCTCTTCACTCAGATGAATGGTTTCCAGTGCTTTCAAAAAATTACCTTCAGAGCGGTGGGCAATATCATTGGCATCTTGTGCTTGCAATCCGTATTTGCTTTGCAGCACTTGGGCTATTTCTGCTTCATCAATTCCATGAATGTTGAATCGTTGGGTACGGCTTTGAATTGTTTGCAAGAGTGCATCCGGTTCTTCCGATACAAGAAGGAAAACGGTTTGTACCGGCGGTTCTTCTAATAGTTTAAGTAGCTTATTACTGCATTCTACGTTCATTTTTTCGGGCAGCCAGATAATCATTACTTTATAACCTCCCTGACTGGATTTCAAACTGAGTTTGCGCATAATTTCATCGCTTTCTTTGACAAATATCTGCGCTTGCTGATTCTCTGCTCCCATCTCTTTTAACCAATGGTTAAGGTTGAAATAAGGATTATTCATTACAAATTGCCGCCACTCCGATATGAAATCATCGCATACTGTATCCTTTCCGGCTTTTTTCTTGATGACAGGGAAAACGAAATGAAAATCGGGATGTGCCAGTTTGTTGAACTTGGTGCAACTGGGGCATACGCCGCAAGCATCATGCTCTCCACGGTTTTCACAACAAATGTAACGGGCATATGCTATCGCCAAAGGTAACTTTCCAGTACCTTCGGGACCGCAAATCAGTTGGGCATGGGGGATTCTTCCCTCTTTCACTTCGGCAATAAGCCGTTGCTTTGCTTCTTCTTGTCCTATTACATCTTTAAAAAACATCAGCCTATATTTAATATATTACTTTTGCTACTTCTTTTACGCTTTCTACGGCACTCACCGTATAGAAGTGGATACTTGGCACGCCGTATGCTATCAATTCGCGGCATTGGTGGATGCACCATTCCACTCCGAGGGCGCGTGCTTCTTCATCGGTTTTGCATTTCATGGCTTCTGAGGCCAATTCTTGTGGAAGATCAATCTTGAATGTTTTCGGTATCATGCTCAATTGAGATAATTTGCCGAAAGGTTTGATCCCCGGTATGATAGGTACATTGATACCTTCTTTATGCACCCTTTCCACAAACTCAAAGTACTTACGGTTGTCATAGAACATTTGTGTCACGGCATATTCCGCACCGGCTTCCACTTTTTTCTTTAGCCAATAAATATCTTGTTCCATATTGGGTGATTCTTCGTGTTTCTCAGGGTAGCAGGCCACTCCATAGCTGAACGGTGTTCCTGTCACCTTGATGGGAGAACCATCGACGAATAGTCCCTTATTGAAATCATTAATTTGTCCTTCCAGTTCCAATGCATGGCTGTATCCGTTTCCTTCGGGGACAAATGCGGATTCGTGTTTGGCTTTGTCACCGCGTAATACCAACAAGTCGGTAATGCCTAAGAACTGTAAGTCCAGCAATACATATTCCGTATCCTCGCGGGTAAATCCGCTGCATAGGATATGTGGCACAGTTGTTATATTGTATTTGTTTTGCAGTGCGGCAGCTACGGCAACCGTTCCGGGACGGCGGCGCATACGTGCGCGTTGGTAAAGACCATTTCCAAGGTCTTTGTATACATATTCGCTGCGATGGGTGGTGATATTGATGTACTTAGGGTCAAATTCACGCAATGTATCCACCGTCTTATAAAGCTTCTCAATGCCCGTTCCTTTCAGAGGGGGCAATATCTCAAAAGAAAACGCCGTTTTATCGGTGCTTTTTATTAAGTCAACTACTCTCATTCTTATATCTCGTCTCTTGTGCCTTCTACGGCAAAATTACATATTGGGGCAAAAATAAGAAAAATATTGTAGTTTAAGGAGGTGAAAAGAGGATTTATTTTTTCTCTGCCTTATAATAAGGTGAAAACCATAAGGCAGGAAAAAACTTTCATTGATGTAAAACCGTGTTTTTTGCCAAAGTAAAAAACTGTTTATTTAAAGGAAGGGTGTAAACATATTGGCGAACCAGCCAACAAAGCGTTTCCATGCGGAACGCTTTTTGTATTCTTCCTTGGTGAGCAATGTGCTGTCTTTCTTGTCATCTTCAAACATACTGCTCAATTCGTGGGTTGTTTCTTTGTCAAAGATAAAGGCATTTACTTCGTAATCGTAACGCAAACTCCGACTATTTAAATTTGTGCTGCCCACGGTACAAAACAAACTATCTACCATCATGATTTTAGAATGATGGAACCCTCCGTTATAGATATAGATTTCAGCTCCTTTTTTTCTGAGTTTGTTTGAAGTGTAAAAAGCTGCATCAGGGGTAAAGGGGATGTCTGATTTGCCGGGAATCATTATTTCCACCTCTACTCCACGTTTCAATGCTCGTCTGATAGCTTTCTTTATACTGTGGGTGGGTGTGAAATAGGGATTTACAATCTGCACTTTATGTTGTGCGGCGTCTAATGACTTAACATACATACGGCGCATTATTTTGGGGCTTTTCCGCGGTACTCGGTCGACTATTGCTACCGTCTTGCCACCGGTATCAATGGAATCATTTCGCAAAGGGTAGTACATTGCTCCTCCGATATGCTGTTTGGTGCTTTTATTCCACATTGTAAGGAAGATATCCTGAAGATTGTTTACGGCATCACCTTCGATGCGGACATGCATATCTCTCCAATCACCTATTTCAGGCAGACCTTTAATGTAATAATTGGCTATATTCATTCCTCCGGTATAGCCCACTTTGCCGTCTATTACCACTATTTTGCGATGGTCACGATGCAGGGCATGGTTAATATACGGAAATTTAAAAGGATCAAACTTCACTATTTCAATTCCTTTTTTGCGTATGGCTTTCAGATGCTCTTTTTTCAGAGGCTTGTTGTTTGAGAGGTTGCCAAATGCATCGAACATGGCTCGTACCTCCACTCCTTCTTTTACCTTTTCGCCTAATAAATCGAACAGGGCATTAGCAATTGAGTCATTACGGAAGTTAAAGTATTCCAAATGAATGTGATGCTTGGCTTTTCTTATTTCTTCAAAGAGGTCGATAAATTTGGTATGTCCGCTTTTTAACAGTTTCAGGCGATTGTTTTGGGTGATGGGGATGCCTGATTCTTGCAGGTAGCTGATTACGATAGAATCGCTGTTTGCTTCTTGTGCAAGGGTAGTTCTGCAAATGGAAAGGAACAGTATAAAAAGAATGGTTAGATGAGTATGTCTAGTTATATCGATTTTCATTGCTTTTAAAATTAGGGTCGCAAAGGTATTTATTATTCTAAAGATGACCAAGTTATCGGTATTATTTATATTTAAAAGCGTAAAATAGAACAGGTAAATCGGAAAAACTTTCTTTCTGTTCTGTATTAATTTATAGAAGAAATTGATAAATAGAACAGTTAATTTGGTATATAGACCTTTGTTACTTCATTTAAGTAGAGTACATTTGCAAGAAAACACTAAAACTTAAATCTATGAAATTATTTTGTTGTATTATTTTAGGTGCGTTTATGGTAATGTCGGCTTCTTGCAGTCATAATAGCAAAGAGACTAGAAGAATGCAGACAGTAAAAATAGACACAGTTTTTTCTGTCGAAGAGCAAACTCCTTTGCAGTTTCCGGGGAAGGTAAAAGCTGCTCAGGACGTTAATCTGTCTTTCAGAGTAAGCGGAACGATAGGCAAAATTTGTGTGGAAGACGGAGCCCGGGTAAGGAAAGGTCAGTTGTTGGCACAACTTGATCCTACCGATTATCGGATTCAGCTGGAAGCTACCGAGGCCGAATATCAGCAGGTTAAGGCTGAGGCAGAACGTGTGATGGCTCTTTATAAGGATAATGGAACGACTCCCAATGCCAATGACAAGGCTGTGTATGGGCTGAAGCAGATAACTGCCAAGTATCAACACCACAAGGATCAGTTGGAATATACTAATCTCTATGCTCCGTTTGACGGATTCGTACAAAAGCATTTGTTTGATGAACATGAAACGGTGGGGGCGGGGATGCCGGTTATTTCGATGATCAGCCAAGGAGCACCGGAAGTGGAAATAAATCTGCCGGCAGCAGAATATATTCGTCGTACACAGTTTACCCGTTATCATGCTACATTTGATATTTATCCGGGCAAGTTTTATCCGTTGGAATGTATCAGTATCACCCCCAAGGCAAATGCCAATCAGTTATATTCTATGAGATTGAGAATAGTGCAGGATGGTAAGCCTTCTCCGTCCCCGGGAATGAATACTATGGTTACTGTTTTTTGCAGTGCAGGTGATATGCATTCTCTGTCAGTGTCAAGCGGGGCTGTTTTGCAAAAGAATGGAAAGGCAGCAGTCTTTGTTTATGACCCGTCGAAAGGAACGGTGAGAAGTTGTGAAGTGACTGTACTCAGACTGCTGACCAATGGACGCAGTGTGATAACTTCGGATGCATTGCAGCCGGGAGAACTTGTCGTGTCATCGGGAGTGCATCATATAGAGGATGGCGAGGTGGTGAAACCGTTGCCGCCTATTACATCAACTAATGTAGGAGGGCTGTTATAATGGATATTAGTAAGTGGGCATTTCAAAACCGTAATCTGGTTTATTTCTTGGTGGCTGTCCTTCTTTTGGGAGGTGTTTATTCCTGCTATGAGATGAGTAAGCTGGAAGACCCGGAGGTTAAAGTGAAATTGGCGATGGTGGTTACCACTTATCCGGGAGCATCGGCGCATCAGGTGGAGTTGGAAGTAACGGATGTGTTGGAGAAAAATATCCGTACCATGGGTAATATAGATAATGTGGAGAGTTATTCTTATAATGACTTATCTATTATTCAGATAGAATTGTTGAGTACGGTGAAGGATGAGGATGTGGAGCAATGTTGGGATATGTTGCGTCGCAAAGTGGGAGATGCCTGTGCTTCGCTTCCTCCGGGGGCAAGCGCACCAATGGTGAAAGATGACTTTGGCAATGTATATGGCATGTTTTATGCTTTGACCGGAGATGGGTTGACGGATAGGGAGTTGTCTGATTATGCCGAACTTATCAAGAGGGAAGTTAGTGACCTTGAGGGGGTGGACAGGGTAGAACTCTACGGCACAAGACCGGAATGTATCAATATCTCTTTGTTGCAAGACCGGATGGCAAATTTGGGAGTGAAGCCTGCTGAAGTGCTTGCCACATTGAACGGGCAGAACAAAACGACTTATACGGGGTATTATGAGAATGGAGATAATCGTATTCGTGTAACGGTCAACGATAAGTTTAAGACGGTAGATGATATCGGAAAAATGCTTATTCAGGGACACGATGATGATCAGTTACGTTTGCGTGATATAGCGCGAATAGAAAAGAGTTATGAGAATCCCACACGTAATGAATTGTTTTATGATGGTGAGCAGGCTTTGGGACTGTTGGTAGCTGCTTCCAGCGGTACGGATATTATCAAGGTAGGCAGTGCGGTGGCACAGAAGCTTGACGATTTGAAAGGAAGCCGCTTACCGGCAGGAGTGGAGTGTCATAAAGTGTTTTATCAGCCGGAGCGTGTGGGTGATTCGTTGGGTACATTTGTTATCAACTTAATAGAGTCTGTGATTATAGTTGTACTCATTCTGATGTTGGCAATGGGCTTCAAGAGTGGGGTTATCATTGGAATCAGCCTGGTGGTAACGGTATTTGGTTCATTTCTGTTCTTGCTGTTTGCCGGCGGCACGATGCAGCGTGTGTCCTTGGCGGCATTTGTGCTGGCAATGGGGATGCTGGTAGATAATGCCATTGTAATTATCGATGGTATCTTAGTCGATCTGAAGGCAGGTAAACCTCGTATGGAGGCGATGACAGCCATCGGAAGACAAACGGCGATGCCGTTATTGGGGGCCACTCTGATTGCCATCATTGCTTTCCTGCCTATTTATATGTCACCGGATACAGCAGGAGTCTATACGCGCGATCTCTTTATCGTATTGGCGGTATCGCTATTGTTGAGTTGGGTATTGGCGTTAATTCATGTTCCTCTGATGGCAAACAGGAGACTGAAGAGTGAAATGACAACAGGAGAAACGAATGCCCGTGTGTATAAAGGGCGTGTTTATGCTTATCTGAGAGCTGCTCTTTACTTTGGCTTGTCTCATCGCTGGAGCTTTGTATTTGCCATGGTTGGTCTATTGGGGCTCTCTCTTTGGGGATATGGTTATATGAAACAAGGATTCTTCCCCGATATGGTCTACAATCAGCTTTATATGGAGTATAAATTGCCTGAAGGGACTAATTCGACGCGAGTTGTCCATGATTTGCGGGAAATAGAGACGTATTTGAAGAGCAGGAAGGAAATAACCCATGTTACGACTTCTGTTGGCGGAACTCCCGGACGTTATAATTTGGTGCGGAGTATTGCTAATCCTTCTCTTTCTTATGGGGAACTGATTATAGACTTTACTTCACCGGAAGAATTGGTGGATAATATGGACGAGATTCAGTCTTATCTGTCGCAGGCATATCCTGATGCGTATGTCAATTTAAAGCGTTATAACCTGATGTTCAAGAAGTATCCTATTGAGGCACAGTTTATGGGACCCGACCCGGCGGTGTTGCACCGTTTGGCAGACAGTGCACGTCATATTATGGAAAATACTCCTGAGGTACGCCTTGTGACGACAGATTGGGAGCCGCAGGTTCCGGTGCTGACAATAGAATATGACCAGCCGGCCGCACGTGCTTTGGGGTTGAGCCGCAACGATGTCAGTCTCTCTTTACTGACAGCTACCGGAGGAATTCCCATCGGTTCATTTTATGAGGGAATTCATGCCAATACAATCTATTTGAAATGTTTGAATGAAGAAGGAAATCCGATAGAAGATTTAGGTAATACACAGGTGTTTTCTTCTATACCGTCACTCAATGGTCTGCTGAATGAAGAAATGATGGTAAAGTTGAAATCGGGTTCACTGTCAAAAGAAGAACTAGTGGAAGGTATTATGGGCAGCACTCCATTGAAACAAATTAGTAAAGGAGTGGACGTAAGGTGGGAAGACCCGGTGGTTCCGCGTTATAACGGACAGAGAAGCCAACGTGTGCAGTGCTCACCGGCTCCGGGACTTGAAACGGAACAAGCACGTTTGGCTGTTGCTTCGCAGATAGAAAATATTCCTTTGCCCGAAGGTTATACATTGTGTTGGCAAGGAGAAAAAATAGCCAGTACGGATTCTATGAAATATTTATTCAAGAATTTTCCATTGGCTATTATCCTGATGATTGCTATCCTGATTATGTTGTTTAAAGATTATCGCAAACCGATTATTATTTTCTGTTGTATTCCTCTTGTCTTTGTAGGAGTGGTGGCAGTCATGCTGCTCACTGGAAAGACTTTCAATTTTGTTGCGATAGTGGGGACGCTGGGATTGATAGGTATGTTGATTAAAAATGGTATTGTGTTGATGGATGAAATAACGTTGCAGATAAACCGGGGAGTTGAACCAACAGCAGCATTAATCGATAGTTCGCAAAGTCGTTTACGTCCTGTGATGATGGCTTCTCTGACTACCATCTTAGGTATGATTCCTTTGCTGACAGATGCCATGTTTGGTTCATTGGCAGCCGCCATCATGGGAGGATTACTGTTTGGTACACTCATAACATTACTGTTTATACCTGTTCTTTATGCATTATTTTTCCATATAAAACAGACTGACAAATGAAAAAGATATCTATTTTGATTGGTACTTTATTTTGCTCATCAGCTTTATTTTCTCAAGAGGTGTTGAGCTTGAAGCAATGTCGTGAGATGGCTCTTCAATATAATAAAGAAATGGCAGCTTCTGTCCGGCAGACAGAAAGCGCGCGATATATGGCTAAAAGTTATAAAGGAAATTTCTTTCCGAATTTTACGGCGAGTGGGACCGGTATTTATAGCAGTGCCAGTGGACATTATGGTATAGAAGGAGGAAATCTGCCGGTGTTTATGCCTAATTCATCCGGTCAATTTCTGCCCAATGGCGGTTTCTCTTATTTCCCGGGAATTGATTTAAAGTATAAAATCGGGCTTATTTATATGGGAGGAGTGGAAGTTGAACAACCTCTCTATATGGGTGGAAAAATTACGGCGGCTTATAAAATGTCTGTATTGGGCAAGGAGATGGCGCAAATGAATGAAACCCTGACGGCTACCACAGTTATTTTGAATACCGATAAGGCATATGCCCAAGTAGTTAAAGCTAGGGAAATGAAGAATGTGGCCGATAGGTATCATACTGTGCTGGTTGAGTTGCATAAGAATGTGGAAAGTGCATATCGTCATGGGTTAAAGCCTCAGAATGACGTGCTGAAAGTGCAGGTAAAATTGAATGAAAGTGAACTCAATATGCGCAAAGCAGAGAACGCATTGCGCTTGGCAACAATGAATTTGTGTCATTTTATTGGTAAACCTTTAATTGCAGATATACAGGTGTCGGGAGACTATCCTGAAGTGAAAGAGAATATAATGATGCAGGTATCGGATATTACGGCTCGTCCTGAATATGGCATTTTAAATAAACAAGTAGCTATGGCAAAACAGCAAGTGAAATTGAATCGTAGCGAACTGTTGCCTAAGGTTGGTGTTAAAGGCTCATATAATTATATTCATGGTTTGGAAGTAAATGATGAAACATTTTTGTATAAAGGAGGATTTTCAGTCTTATTGAATGTCAGCGTTCCTCTTTTTCACTTTGGAGAGCGTATCAACAAAGTGCATGCCGCCAAAGCTAAGTTGGAACAGACTCGTTTGGAGCAGGCTGATATGAATGAGAAAATGCTGTTGGAATTGACTTTGGCTGCTAACAATTTGGATGAGGCTCGCTTAGAAAGTGAACTTTCCGACCGTTCTTTGCAACAGGCAGAAGAGAATATGAGGGTGAGTAAGAAGCAGTATGAGGTGGGTTTAGAAACTTTATCGGATTATCTTGAAGCTCAAACTTTATGGCAACAGGCTTATAGTGTACAAGTGGATGCTCATTTCCGTCTGTATTTGAATTATGTGGAATATTTAAAGGCTACCGGAACTTTGTCACAAAGCAGTTCATATTGAAATGTCTTTCAAAAAGATGTAAATTCGTGGGAACAATGGGAGTTTCATGAGAACAATCATTAGTGGCTCTATGCTGCTTGAATACTTCTATCTTCAATCAATAGCAAATAATGTCTGTTCTTACAGACGCCCTAATTCCCCCAAGTTTTCAAACTGAGCCATAACTTACAGGTAATTAAGGCTTTTAGGCACAAAAAAGAGGAACAAAGTATTAACTTCATTCCTCTTACTTGGTGATCCGCCTGGGATTCTCCTAAGAGAGTTACCACGCTGATATTTAAAACTTTATAATTTCTGACTCAAGCATATCCCATGATTTATCCCACTAATTTGCTACGCGCTTTTGCAGTAGTTTGCTCATGGAGAATACTGAAAGCAAAGATAAGTACTTTCTTTGAATCTACAAAATTAGGGGTAATATGCATTTGTGCCACCAGAAAGTGAACGCTTCACGTATCACCATTGACAATCACCGACTTATCTTTTCTTTCATCGGAAAATCCACACGATTTAGCACACGATTATTACTCATCGTTTTGCCCGTGATTTAACACGATTGTTATTGCAAAGTTAAGAAAGAATATTAAATCAATCCATTGTTTGCTCGAAAAGTTAAGGCAAGCAGTCTTTTTTATTTCTACTATAAAGTAAAAATAGTGCATAACAGAAATAGGAAGGCAAATTTTATGGCGGTAAAATTTACGGCTGTTTAATTTGCCTTTTCTTTGTTCCGAAACAGCCATTTCCGAAATGCGCATTTCGAATAGTAGAAAATCGCAATCGGGTTTGAACTGAAAAATAATTTCTTATCTGTCCAATCCGTATCATAGACCGTAAACCTTTAAGAACAATTTTACCCTTTGATAAAGGGCTTTACTCTCGAATTTTTCACAATATTCCATCAACAAATCTTTGTTCAAATCGTCATTCAGATAATCTTCATCCAAACGCAACTCTTCTAATTCTTGTTCACTATCGTAGAACGGATAAAGATACAGCAAATCAAGCAATGCCTTTTCAGGAGTGGCAAACTGTATAGTCCGGTTGTCTGCCATTGGCTTCAATTCGTACCCGAATAGCAGGTTCTCCTTGACACTATGATAAGAATATTCTCCTATACCATTGCTAAATGATGCGGTTTTTAACGATGTTACACTAATGATTTGTACAGCTACTTCCGGTTGTCATGCATATACCTGATAGATATTGAAGCACGCCAAATCGAACAGTTGATTCCTAAATTCCAGAAAGATCATTTCCTCGTTTTGTTTCTATTATGCTGCAATATAGTACATTTTAGAAACAAAACAAAATATTTTAGAATTAGCATAGAGCATTCACTCTGTAACCGCCGTAACAGTTACGGCAGTTACAGAGATATTTTTTGATAATCATGTGTTTTCATATCTCACTTTCTATGCAAAAAACAAAATATCATGTTGAACATTTTTGTACTTTGTTTTTTGCTAATCTTATATAGCTTCTTACCAATGCTCTATAAACTTTCTTTTTCGTTCCCAATCAGCATATTTTAATGCCCCTTCTACTTTTGAATTGATATATTGCTTAATAGGAATTAATTTAATCCCTACGGAAGATTGCTCAACGATTGATAATATGTTACGCCATTCAGAGGCTTCCATATCTCCCATAATAACATCACCACTGACAACACCACCTCCGTTTCCTCGCCACCAAATTTTAGAGAATAATTCTACATCTTGGGTTGAAGATATGAATTGCAATAAAACTTGATTGTAAAACTCTTTCATTGAATGCCTCACTATGTCTATAACAATATTAATCTTATTATGGTCTCTGTAATTCTCTTTACAATAATCTAAAAGAAACTGTTTGGCACGTTTTTTTGTTTCCTCAGGAAGATTCCAAAAGAAAGAATTACAGAAATGCTCTAGTATCCCTAAGTATGGTTCATTTTTATTAGTTAAATCGAATACTTCTTTCAGAATAGGCTCAATATTATAAACCTTCCAAACAATCCCTAATTCATGGTCATTATCAAGATAATGCTTTGTTGAGTTTTTCAAATATAAAGCATCTACATAGTCAATTAAAAAAAATGGGTCTTTGGTTAATATTTTTAAGAATCCTTTTTTTTGATAATCAAAATGATTCTGCATTATGGCTTGTTGTATATATGCTTTTTTTATTAAATCAATATCACCCCCTAACTGTTCATAATATTCATTAAAAAAGTCTATCCATACATACACTTTATCATCCTTCTCGTTTCTGGCAACAATAATTTTTAGCAAATCTTCCAATAGCTTTGAGTCTATCCTCGTAAATTTTTGTATGCCACCAAAATAAACGGTATTTCTGCAATTCAAATTTAAAATGCTATCTTTTATGGCTGGAATATATTTGTCCGTTATCAACGAATCTGCAATATTGTCATAAAAAGATAATTCCCATGTTGGTTTATCTTCAAAGCTTTTATTGGATTGTATAATATCCCATATATGACTAGCCTTTGTTTCTGTTACCAACTGATTCCGAAAAACAGTTCTTGGAATATATCCAATTACATTATTTTCTATAATTTCCATTAATAGCTGACAACCTAATTCAAAATTTCGATTGCAGTTTTCGTCAGCCACGATATCAAATACATTATTATAATTCCACCTATTTCTTTCTTCCTCAATATTTTTTAGATATATAAAATCTATATAAAATAATCTCAACTCTAATTCATCTTTGAAAACAAAAAAACTTCTTATTTCAGCTTCTTTTAATTTCTCATACTCTTTATAGTCATCAAACTCATATATTTCTTTATCTCTTAATCTATCCCAACTGATTTTCAAAAACATTTCGTACAAAGGATTCGTAAATCTTAGAGATAAAGAATCAAAACTAGGATGCTTTACTTCATTCCTCTTACACCACCTAATCTGCTCTTGTACATATCTACAATGTTCAAAGGAATCAGGAGTTAAGTGCTTTTCTATGATAGAGCAAACAAAAGAAATGTCATTTTCCATTATTTCTTTTATAACATCTGGACTTCTTTGTGCGTAACTCTCCAATAAATTGAAAGCATCATCCCAAAAATTGTTATCAATACTCTCCCAAATATTCTTTCGAAATTCTCTTGTCCAAGTATTGTTTGGTAACGGATAGTAATAAATCGAAAAAGAATAATTCCTGCCTGATTCAGATTGTTGAAATTTGAACGAAAGAAATGTTTTCGACAATTCAAAGAAAGCTTTTGAGTATAGTAAGTCTTTTCGATTTAAACCATCAATCAATATCTTAAAAAGAATATTCTGCCTAGCAAATCCAAATTTTTCATCTTTCCAATCAAAAGTTAACCGTTCTCTGATTTTGTGAAGTAATTCAGGAAGGTGCTGTGGTAACTTTCGAACGTATTCAAATGATAACTCAATAGCATCTTTTAGGCTATTTTGAAATCGAAAAAAATCACCCAATAATCCTATTATTCTATTTTGCTTATATGCAAAATCATTTATATCGTAATTTACTTCATAAGAAGACATTTTGTTTTCAGGTAGTTTTTCAACTAAATTGTATACAAATTCTAATGCCTCATTTTGGAGATAGAACCAAAATACCGATAGTAATTTTAAGCTTCTTTCCTCATCATGCTTTATTGATTTCCAATAATTTTGTAATACTGGCTGAATTTTCCCCATCACATTCTGATACCCAAAAGTATTATTAGCAGGAATTATACAATCTGTAAAACGGCCAGTATTATTGTCAAAATATTTTTTCAAAAGCGTCTCAAATGAAAGCAAATTATCTTTTATAAAGGACTTGTAGAAAAAATACGTAGATAGATTCTGTTCCGATATTTTCACATATTCATATTGAATCTCTATCAACTCCAGCTTATCTAACTGCTCGATGCAGTCAATAAATGCATTATAATCAATATTGAAATTTTCGAGGATAGGAACAACCACTTCTTTTTCCTTATAAGGGACAGCATGAAAGAAAGAAATTATACCAAGTGATTTAATATTGATCGGGTTTGCAAATTCTCCATCATCTTTTATAAAAGTAAAAAAATATTTTTCAAATAGGTCGGAAACATCAGCTAAAGCATATATATTTTGTTCTTCTTTAGCGAGTAGTGCAGTCATAATTGCCAGTCGTGGATTTCCATCCGCAATCCGAATAATTTCTTTGTGGTATTGAGAATTTAGTATACCAAATGGCTCTTCCTTAACAATATCTATAATTTGTTCATCAGTAAATTTATTGATAGTGTATGAGCTTGGCAAGAAACCTTGACATAGCATTTCTACGATATAAAATGCATAATCTCTGACTGTAATTAGAATCTTTAGATTACCTGTTCTTTGAGCTTTATAAAAACCAATTATTTGGCTAAAAGCATCAATTCTGTTAGCATCATCAACTAATAAAATATAATCCTTTTCAAGACTTAGGTGCTGGTACAAATCTTCTATTAGAGTTGTATTCTTATAAGAAATACAAAAGGAATTATAAGATGGATTCTCTTTTATAAAATCTTTAATAGCTTCAAGGGCTAATTTTGTTTTCCCAACTCCGGGCGAACCATATAAAATCACTAAATCATTTTGATGAATTAAATTCTTTAAATCTTGCAATTCACTTTCTCTGTGAAGAAAAGGATTATCAAGTGGGGTAGCAATCCCTTTTGATGCTCTATTGTATTCATCAATAAACTTATCAACAGACACAATCTGTCCTGTATCCAAAGGTAAACTTAAATACTCGTAAGCCAAATTTCTGTGTTGCAAATGCAATTCTAATGATAAAGCATCAAGGGTATATATGGTTAGTTTTATTTTTGTTTTCGATAAAATATTTTTTAATTCCTGAACTTCGTCTGCCTCCAGATTAAAGTTAATGCAAATAATAATTTCAGCAATATCTTTTACAGGAATACCTGTTTTGACAGTATCAATGCACTTTTGAACATCCCTTATTAGCTTGGACAGTCCTTCTGTTATGTTTGTTGAATATTCTATAAATATATATTTTCCATTGGAAAGTAACAGGAAGCTATCAGGAGTTCCTTTTGTTGTTTTTTGCTTTCCTTCTTGGCTTCCTGTCCTTGAGAAAGCTTTATAGTTTTCATTTCTTAAGATAAGAAAACTGTCACACAATTCTTGAAAAACAGTTTCATTTATGGCGATTAACGCATTTTGTATTGTTTGTAACCTACTCATATGTCTTTGTTTTTATTTTCTTACTTAGTATAAAACTGATTTCTAAAATATTCCCAATTTCCTTCTCATGCAAAGATAGTCAAAATAAAGAAATGTGAGCCATGTAATCATGCAGATATTAAGGTATTTAAAACGCCTAATTTCACACCGCTGCTTAACTGACAAAAGTTATTCTCGGTCAATCGGTTATTCTCGCGGGGCTTCCGCCCTTCAAAACGGGCAGGGAAGCTATGAGCGGGAAATAACCGAAGTTGGACGGGAGATAACTTTTGGCACGATATAAATCTAATTTTATCAGCTTAATCTTGGTCTTTGCTTCTTCTTTTTCTTGGGTTTTAGTGGTTGTTGCTCATCAATCGGGTTGACATCCGTAGCCGATGGAAGTATAGAAAAAAAAGAAGACAAAGCATCTCCATTGCTTGATTGACCTACTGAATTATTGGTTGGTTGATTTACTGTCGTACTGATTTGCTGTTGTATTGAAGTATCTGAAAGCGTTTTTAAATTTGTATTTGTTCGCGCTTTTAAATTTTCATCTGTTTGTATATTGACAGTCATTTTCTTTTCTCCGGCAAAATCTTGTTTGGGGGTTGTTAGTTCCTGCTCCTGCATTCTTAATTTATCCGTCATGTTACCGTTTTTCATGGTGTTGCAATACTCGAACGTTTCGGATAGCTGCCGATTGTAGCCGAATAGCTTATCAAAACCTTTTTCCACATTCTCGAACAGGGCTGTGCGGTCGAAACCTCCTGTAATAATGCCTTTCTTGGTGTTGCGGTGGTTTGTTAACGGGCTTATCTTGACTTTGTTCAATTGGTCTTTACGGCTGACAATCAAATGGCAGTGCATATTCAGACGATTGTCAGAACGGTCACGGTTGAAATGGATTTTACCGTAAAATTTGATGTCTTCGGCTGATAATCCCTTATTGAAATTCTTGGCGTATTCGGGAATGAACACTTCACGGATATAGCGTTTCATGGCTTCGGCTTGTTCCTGTTCAGTGCTTCCCATCGTTTGTAGTTCCTTTTCTGACGGGCTAACGTGGATAGCGTAAAACTTAGCATCTGTTTTTAGTAGTTGCCCGATATTCCCATCAATGTCTTTAATCACTTGGGATTTATAGACATTATCATTCGCAAAGTTGAAAAAGCCTTCGGTATAGATTCCCTGCTCCATCCGTTGCAAATCTTCATGCTCGCAATAATTCGCTAACTGTCGGCTGCTGCCTGCATTGTTATACACTCCGTTGGACGGTGGCGGGAAATCTATATTCATGCTTAATTCTCGTTTATCAGGTTCGTTATTTCAGCTTTCAGGTTTTCTTTGCGCTTACCGTCCATTACCCCGCAAGCTGCCAACTCCATATAAAGGCTAATCAATTTCAAAAACTTGGCATTATCTTTTTTCTGCATCTTTTGTAGCGTGCCGATTTGTTTACCCTGACCGTTTATCACATCGGCATGTTCAGTAAATTTGTCGCTTAGCCTTTTCAGTACGGCGTTATACTTCTCTTGATTCTTCTCCAGTTGGGAAAGAACAAGCGTTTCCAAAGCCTTCACTATTCCATCGAAGCGGACGGCTATCGAATTGGTCGCCCGTATCATCGGGTTAAGTTCCTTTTCCTCGTAATGTTTGATGAAACGGATAATATCATCCTGCCGTTTGTTGATTTTGGAAAGTTCGGCTTTGACCGATTCGGGGGCTTCGGTGGGATTGATATTTGCTTTGTCTATATACCGAAAAGCCAGTTTTACAACTTCTGCTTTTTTCAGCGAATAGCGTTTGCAGATTTTTGCTACCAAGCTTGCCGTTTCCGTATCTATGGAAATCGTGGTAAATATGATTTTCTGACCGTTATTTGGCATGACTAATTACTTTTTAATCGAAACTTATACAGATAAACGTCTGATAATTAGCGATAATCAAAAGAGGCTAATTGTCGGACTAATTACAGCGGTTTAAGTTAAACCGCTAAAGCCGAAGGCTTTGCCTCCAGAGCAAGAGGGAAGAACAGGACTTGTCCAGTTCCCTCTTGCTCGATTTAGCGAAACAGGCTGAACCGATAGGTGAGGCAGTTTGTGCTAAATCGGGGTGGCAGTACAAAGGGGTAGCCTGAATACAGGCTTCTTACTTCTGCTACTTTTTGCTATCAGGGCTGATTTGCTAACTGATTGGCTTTTTCAAACTGCTTATAGGTTTGAGAATCGGCATATTCACGAACGAAAGCCCGAATATCGCTGGCTCTATAATACGTTTTCCGTCCGATGGTAAAGTAGGGAAGTACACCTTTCGCCCGATAGCGTTGTAGGGTTCTGAAAGATGCTTTTAGTAGAAAAGCTAAATCCTGATTATCCAATAACTTCTCATTTTCATCAAATACGGTATCGGTATTAATAAGAAATTTTAGGTCTTTCCCGATTTCGGTAAGCTTCTTGGATAGCTTCTCCATCCATTTCTCGAAGTTTTCGTTGTCTATATACATTTTGCTTCAATTTTAAGTTCAATATTATTGTTTTCAATCGATTGATGAAGCAAAGTTCTGCAAAACAAGGTTGCAGAAAAAGAGGAGTAGGTAACTACTCCCCGAAAAATGGTTTATAAACTGCTATAAATAAACAATTTGCAGAATCATCTTTTCTAATCTTTATTTATTCTTCCGTTTACGGTCTTCTCTACCAATAGCATTTCGTAAAGCGTCCAATGTTTTAGTAAGATTGTACGGTTTACGAGTAAACACTTCACCAATCTTATCATAGATACTGCCGAATTTAAGATTGAAAAGCTGCTCAAAGCCACGAGCTAAACAAGCCTCTGAAACAGGTTTTCCATTCTTTCCGGTAATCTCTCCTTGAAGAAACAAACCAAGTACAATTTCAGCAATACCAATAATCCCCAAGTCTTTAGACTTAGGAATTACATACAGGTCTGACTTGAACTCTGTAGATACAGGCGAATTAAACTGTTCGGGATGGGTAATTTTCAGGTTGAGTAGCTCTAATTCTGCATCAATTAGGGATAATGCTTTATGAATGTATAGATTTTTAAGCGCATTTTTCCCCCTGCCCATCTTGATACACCCCCTTTAAAGGGGCTATCTCAATACGGGTGAGATTAAGCATCCGGAAGATATGAGTATAATCTTCCGAATTGCTAATTGTTACTATTTGCTTCACAAAATCTTCATAAGCATCTTGCATTTCTGTGTTAATAACTTCTTGTGAGGTATCAGCCAGTAAGATGAAAAACCTCGTTCTCAATAAATCATTCATAGGCATAAAATTTAATTGTGAATAAATTATATATATCAAAGCATTTGCTTTGTATGCTGAATGATTTCTTGTTTTGTTTGTAGTTCCTCTGCTAATCAGAATGATTCAAGGGGTATTCAGCCTTATTGGTCGCAATTTTAGAAATGTTGAACCTCAAATTCCTGCTTCTTACAAATATAATTCACTGGCATGAGTTCTAAAATAGCGAAATGTAGCTATGCAGAAGAACTGCGACCTGCATCAATCCTTGTTAATGATTTCTTTATATAGTTCATATTTTATTCTTTTATTATGGCTAGTAATTCATTCAATTTTCCCTCTGCAATATATGGCAAACACTGACGTATTTCATCAGTAGACCAATCCCACCATTTCAGCATGAGTAATTGTTGAATTACCTCTGCGTCAAAGCGTTTTCGTATTTCTTTGGCAGGAGTACCGCCCACAATGGTATAAGGTGGAACATCTTTGGTCACTACTGCACGTGCGGCAATAATTGCTCCGTCACCGATATGAACACCTGCCATAATCACAGCTTCGTAGCCGATCCATACATCATTGCCGATTACAATATCGCCTTTATTGTCCCATGCAGTAGTAATATTCGATTTTTCCAATTCCCATTCTTCATAGAATAAAGGGAAGGTATAGGTAGACAGAGATTTCAATGTATGATTCGCACAATTAAACAGAAACTTCGTGCCACAGGCAATAGAACAGAACTTGCCAATGATTAACTTCTCCCGATGGATGGGATAATGATAAAGCACATTGTTCTTCTCAAACAGCAAGGGATTAGCTACAAAATCATTGTAAATGGTATAATCGCCTACCTCAATTTGAGGATCTTTAATCACGGCATTCAGATAGACTGTTTGGTTATCTCCGGTGCGTGGATATATTTTTGTCATCATAACTTGATTCGTTTTTAATAGTGTTTACTTTTCAGATAAATAATAGATTGCAGTGCCAGCAGAATCACAAACAGATATTCTGCCGTCAAGTAGAGGGCTAAAGATGCTTCTATACAGAAGCTCAACCAGTAGAGATACATTAAATAGACACAGGTGGTTGTCACTTGGAACAGAAAGGTGATTTTGGTTTTTCCCGTTCCCCCGACCGCATTAAGATATACATAACCGGGTAGTGCAAACGTGTAATTCAATAGCATCACCACGAAAGGAGCAAATGCTAATTCTATCAATAGTTCATTATCGGTGTAGAAACTGACAATCCAACGGTTACAGAGTAATGCAACTACTACCAATGGGAAGCCAACAGCATAGCCTAATTTCAGGATCTTGTGACAAATCGGGAAAAGCTCGTTTCTCGCTCCGGCTCCAATAGCATTGCTCACTAATGAACCTGTAGTGACGGCAAAGGAATTGGCGATTACGAAAAAAATAGCCGATACGCTTCGGGTGATATTGGAAATAGCTAACTCTGTTTTTCCTAAATGCTCGATTGCCACGAAAAATAGAAACCAAGGGGCTACGCTGATAAAGGCATGAAGCATACTCCACACAGACAGATTCAGGACTTTGATAAGTAACCGTCCATCATACACGGGCTCCAATCCGTATTTTTCTTTGTCAATCTTCGCTCCTATGTAGAGACAAAGCACAATCAAAGAACCCATTTCCGCTAAAGATGAAGCGATGGCTGCTCCCGAAATACCTAATTCCAGTGTAAATATTAAAAAGTAGTTCAGCGGGATATTGATCACTACCGCAGTAACAGCCGACCACGATAAGGCTTTTGTGTGCGTTATTCCAACGAAGAAAGACCGGATAGCCAGAAAAGGAAATGAGAATAACAGTCCGAAGCTGCGCCAATCCAAATAGCGGACTACCGCCTGATAAATCTCCGGTGAGGAAATTAATGGCTTCAATAGATAAGGGGAAACGACATGAATCAGCAGGCAAAGCAAGACGGCTAATCCCGATAAAAAGAATAACCCCTGAAAGAATGTCTTTCCGGTTGCCTTATAATTCTGCTCCCCGTTTCTGCGGGCAATCATCACTTGAAGTCCAATACTGAATCCGAAGCCCAGCATATAGACCGCCAGATAATAAATTCCGGCAATAGCGGATGCTCCCAATTCCACCTCGCCTACGTGACCTAAAAAGACAGCATCCGTTATATTGATTAACTGCTCCATTAAGATGCTCATCATGACCGGAAAGTTGATGAGCCATATTTGTTTATATGTATAATTCATTGCTCAACTGCAAAATAGCACGATGCGAACAGACCTGCATAACATGGTCTGCCAGCTCGTAAATTCATAAATAGAAGGATATAAAATCTCTGTGGCAAATAAATCGTTATTTGTCAAATAGCTGAATAGCTTTCTTGAAGGGGGCTATTCGCAGGAGCGTAGCTATATACAGAGTTTCATAAGAAGTGAATACTATTTGTTAGTTGATATAGCGCAAATATATGGAAAATTAAGAAATTCAACCTGTCAATTCATGGATTTCTTTTATATGCAGGTGTAAATGTCCCAAATATCCCTCTATCATTTCCCTTAATGTAACCTTTGCTCCTGTAAAATCGCACCAGTAACTATCCAGCCTATTCTTATCTACCGAGTTAATTACTTGGATGATGTGCAGATTGTAGCACTTCCACAACTGGATTAAGTTAGCCCAGTCTGCATTTTGATAATCTTGCAAAGCTATCCACAAGTCATTATCCTGTGTATAATCAGGGAAGAAAAGCAGGTCTTTGCTATATTGCAACCGAACCATGCGTTGATGATTGTTGGATGTCGAATCAATCAAATGACCGAGAATCTGCTTGATGGTGCGATTCTGCGTATTTCGTCTTTGTGTGATAACCTCTACGGGCAAACTACTTAACAATTTCTCTTCTGCTTCAATAACCTGTGCGATACCAGCGGTTATATGTATAAAATTACTTTCTTGCATAACTTTCTAATTTTAAATACTTCTGTAAAAGTAAGTTCTTTGCCTATCATCGACTTGTAAAAAACTGACTTTATCACAAATGACTACGCACGACTATGCGATTTAATAACATTCAGCCTACAATCTTCGGAAAAGAATGTAGAATACGGAGAACGGGAAGATAGATATTGAGTAGGCGAACAGCCTGTAAACTCTTTAAAGTCTTTCACCAAGTGCGAAGGATCGTAAAAGCCACACGAATAAGCCAAGTCTACGAACTCCATTCCCGGATGATTCTGCAACAGATACAGTGCCCGCTGAAAGCGAACTACCCGATAATATTCTTTAGGGCTCATTCCTACATAGTTGGTAAATACTCGCTTGAATTGCCTATATCCCAAACAAGCACTTTCAGCAAGGGTATTCACGTCAATTTGCGGTTGATTGATGATTTGACGGATAGCGTGATGCGTTCTTTGGTAGTTACAATTTGCATCGACCAACCGTTGTATGAAAAAGCGTTCAATCAACCGGATGCAGGTTTCAACGGCTGGTTCGGCAGAAATATTTCGTTTCAGGTGATTCAATTCGATGTCTTCCAAATCTTCTACATCTATATAATGGTTGTAAAGTTTACTCATAGAACACCGCACAAATGGATTTAGCCCCAGAGGATGAAATATAACGGCAATCATATCAATATTACCTTCTGAAGTCAAGCTCCCATACGTTGAGAACTGTCCCCGGATAAAATTCTTCGGCTGTAAACCTTTTGATTGGATATTCAGATTCTCACCCCGATGGAAAACAAGGTGTACGCAACCCGATGGAATAGTCTGTACCATTACTGGCTCTACCTCATCGGTCTTTAGTACCCAATAGTATTTAATGTATTGGGAAAGTATAGGTGACGGATATAGAACTTTGCTTTCTCTCATCGCTATTTCGTTAATTTGCTGTGCGCATGGCGGTAAATATAGAAGTTAATCCCCGCATGACAATAGAGTAAGCCGGAAATTTAGATGAATGGCGTGTGTTTTGTTCCGCTATATGTCAGTGTTAAACGGTGCATTGCCCTCGTTACCGCTACATATAACATACTCCGGTCGATCTCTGAGTGATAATTCCTATCGTCTGTCTGTGGAATAATTACCTCATCAAATTCCAAACCCTTTGCCATGTGTGCAGAGGTGATAACAATACCCTGCACAAAAGCTGAACTTTGCTTCGATAGGAAATGAATATCAGGAATTTGTAATTTGTCTGCCATCTCACAGGCTTGCGATTCGGTTTTGCAAACAATCCCCAGTGATTTATAGGCGGATGCCTGAAAGGTAACTATTAAATCTTTAATAGCAGATAGTTCTTCTTTCTCATTATTAAATTGTAATACTTTCGGTTTCTCTCCATGCCGTGCGACTGGTTCAAGATCGGTATTTGTCCGTATTTTCTGTGCAAAATCAGTGATCTCGCAAGTAGAACGGTAGCTCTTGCACAGCTTCATCACCTCGCCTGTGACAAGAGCTTTCTGAATCATATCCGCAGTAGACGAGCCATAAGGATTGACCGACTGGCTGGTATCACCCAATACCGTTTTCCGACAAGGGAATAGCTTTTGTGTTACCTTATACTGGATTGGAGAATAATCTTGCATTTCATCTACCAGCAAATGTTTAACATAGTTCTTTGTACCACCTTCCAAAGCGATATGCAGATACGCCAATGGTGCTAAGTCGGCATATTCAAGTGTGCGGTTCTTCCGCATTTTAAACAGTTCCGACTTATCCATCCATGCGAAGAAATCTTTATAGACTTGCAGATCATTGTTTCCGGCAAACATTCGCTTAATCTCTTTCTTTAGGAAATTCCGTTCGGTAGTCGTCACAGGGAAAGCGTACTGTACTTTCATCATATCGAGAATATAATCCGTCATTGCTTCAAATCGCTGGCGCATGGGATAGCGGTTGAAACGGTGGAATTGCTCTTCGATAAATTCAGCCGGGACGGTGATATGTTTAGTTAGCTTCACATCCTCTGCTCTAAAGTTGTGGTTTTCGATGTGCAAAATAAAGCGATCCAGACTGGCGATGAAATCGAAGGAGGATTTATATTCGATTCGCTCAATAAAGTCCGGTGTTGGTTTTGTCAGCAATTCATTCACTTGTTCGAAAAAACTAAGGTATTTGTATTTGTGATTCAGTACTTCGGAAAGTATCTGCTCCATGCTCATTTCGGGTACGGTTTCTTCTCCCAGTTCGGGCAGGACGTTAGAGATGTAATCGGCAAATACCTTGTTCGGAGAAACGATCAATATGTCTTTTGAAGAGATATTACCCTGAAAAGCATACAGCAAATAGGCGATGCGGTGTAGGGCAATAGAAGTTTTGCCCGAACCTGCTACACCCTGAATGATGAGCGTTCGGGCTTCCTCATTACGGATAATTAGGTTTTGTTCTCGCTGGATGGTGGCAACGATGTTCTTCATTTTATCATCTGCATTAGAACTTAGTTCCTTTTGCAGAATATCATCGTGGACGGTCAGCGCACTTTCGATCATGAATTCCATCTTTCCAGCCCGAATCCGGTATTGCCGTTTCAATGAAATATCCCCTTTAATCTCTCCCGATGGGGATTGATAAGATGCTTCACCCAATTCGTAATCGTAGAACATACTTGAAATAGGTGCCCGCCAATCGTAAATTACGGTTGTCCGGCTTTCAGTATCATGAAAGGTATGAATGCCGATATAAACAGGGATTATCGGACGGTTCTCGCTCTTCTCTTGAAAGTCGATTCGTCCGAAGTAGGGAATATCCACTATTTTGGCAAGCCGTCGGCGTTTGTCAATTACACTTTCGCCTATGGCAAAATGATTCAGGATGCTTTCACGCATGGAGCGTATCTCATGCGGATCAATATCTTTATTATTCCAAAGGTAGTCTTTGTACTCTGCCAATGTATCTACATGGTCTTTCACGGATACATTGGTATGGCTGATTATCTGCTTCAGCCGGACGATTATTTGCCGCAAATAGCTTCTTTCTTGCTTCTCTGTTTGATTGAATACCATAGTAATTTATTGCTAAAGGATGAAATTAGAGTCAAAACGGTGCGCAAAATTACTGCAATCCAACAGGATAGGAAATGGCTATTTATAGCTATATATCCATAAGTTTTGTATCTTTGCACGCTCAAAATGAACGACATGGATATTCTTGAACTTGCCCTACATAATCAGCAAACCGCTTGGAAAATACTGGAACATACCGGTATTATCCCGGCATGGGAACGTATTGGGGCAACCGTTCATTTGGTAGGATCACTCAAATCCGGTCTGTTGGCAAAGAGCAGGGATATAGACCTGCATATCTATACCGATACATTGGATATTGCAGCCAGCTTTTCTGTGATGCAGGAACTTGCCGAACGGCTCTCTTTAAAGGAAATCCAATTTAAGAATCTGATTCAGACAGAAGAAGAGTGCATCGAATGGCACGCCATTTACGAAGATGAGGACATGAATACATGGAAGTTTGACATGATTCATATTCGCAAAGGCTCAAAATATGATGGTGTGGTTGAAAAAGTAACTGTTGCCATTACGAACCAACTTACTCCTGAAATCAAGAATACCATCCTTCAAATAAAATTCGATGTGCCGGACGGGATACAGATTCCCGGCATAGAAATCTATCATGCTGTTTTCGTGGGTGGAGTTCGTAGTTACAAAGAACTGGAACAATGGAGAAAAACCAATCCGCTGACAAATAGCTTGGATTGGTTACCATAATGGAAATATGTTTAAAGCAGCCCTACGAATAACCATAAGTGAGTAACCTTGCATATATCGTATGTGATAAATATTAAAAATGGAAAAGATTAGAATAACAGCTATAAGAAAGGTGCAGCATAGTGATTTGTCGGCTATGTACGAAAATCCTATTGAACACACTTGTGATATTGAAGAAGGTACAACCTTTATTTCAGTTGATGGGCAGAAACCGGAAGGACTGTGTGAAAGCGCATGGAGTTCAATGAGTTATTTTGTTACGGAATTAGCCAATGGGGGCGGCAACTTCTATGATGGGTGGATGAAAAATCCGCACTCAGCAATGATTTCATGTAACGATGGTTTTCGTCCTGTTAGTTTTTATATTGAAGTGATTGAATAATGATGTACATTAAGATAAAACGCCAGTGCTTAGTTAATAGAGAATACCGAAACTTTCTGCTCGGTTGATGGCTTCGATCACATTATCAACATTCAGTTTTGCCAATATATTCTTGCGGTGATTGTTCACCGTGTAAATACTAAGGTTCAGTTTATAAGCAATTTCCTTGCTCAGAAATCCCTGTCGAATTAATAAGAGTATTTCCTTTTCCCGCTTGGTTAATTGTTGGTCTGCCGGAACAACTGCCGATGCAAGTATCTCACCCGTTTTCCGATTTATAACCGTCCGCTTGATTCGCTCCATAGGTGTTTGGTCGGGCGCAATATCCATCACTCCCATAATCATCCACGCCTTTCCGTTCTTGTCTTTCTGAATCACTTGGTGGCGACTGATTACATTCACATATTCCTGCCGAGCGTTCAGCATACGAATCTGGAATATCTGCTGATAATCATTTCTTTGTTCCTGCGGAAGTGAATAGATGAACTGCCCGTGTTCAATCTGGTGTTCGATAAGTTGTGCCCGGTCGTCCGGGTGAATCCGCTCCTCTAATAAATCACCCTGCTTCCGAATCGTCTTTATCCATGTAGGATTATATCCGAAGATAGTAGCAAAATTATCGGATGCAAAATCGTATCGTTCTTTGAAAACATCTACCGTAAAAATGCAACTTTGGCTCATTTGTGAGAATGTCTGTATAGATGCTCTGCGTTCATTCCACAAATCATAGTCCACATCCAGCGGGCTGATTTGCTGTCTTGCCCATAATTCTTCGGGAGTTATCTTATTGGTAGTCATGTGGCAAAGATAAGCGATAAATCTTTTCGTATCTCTATTTCCATTTGACTTTCTATGTAAATGCGTTCAAAAAAAGAATATCCTATGAGTATATTCCAAATGAATTGAGCCAGAGATAGACAGGATATACCACTTTCAGACAGTTTTAAAAACGTCTCCTGATTCTTCTTTCATTTGCTGATGAAAAAAGAATTAATACGTTTTATAAACCATTAAAAATTAAATGTATGGAAGTAGTAACCATCGAAAAAAGAACATTCTTGTATGTCTGCGAGAGGTTCACCGAGTTTGCCAAACGAATAGAAAGTTTGTGCAATACTCACACCCAGAAATTAGAGAACTGGCTGGATAGCCAGGAAGTATGCCTACTGTTAGGCTTTAGCAAGCGAACACTGCAATATTACAGAAGTAGTGGGCGACTGGCTTATTCTCAAATTGGCAGCAAGATATATTATAAATCTTCTGATATTGAAAAGATTATTGCAGCCAGTGAAATACAAAATCAATCACCTAAATCAGTCACGCCTTATGAAAAGAACTAAAGAAGATTATTCGTCCTTTAACCTGTTTTCGATTGTCGGTACATGGGAAAGCATTAATCTGAATCCAACGGTTATCATCTACCGGAACGATAGAGAGTATCTTCTTTCTATTATATATGTTTCGGAAACTAGTAAACAGGCTTCGCCTGCTACCTATGAGATACAACAAGAAGATAGCCAGTATTATATTGCCACTGCATCCAAACGGCTCTATGTAGATTATGATCCGGCAAAAGATATACTTAGCATTTCATCACTCGGTGACTATTTGCGTAACTAACTAGCCATTTAGTAATCTTGAAATCAATATTTCAATAAAACAATCTTTCAATCATGGAACTAATAAATAAAGATACACCACAAGTCAAAGAATTTATTTCTTCGCTCGATTCGATGCTGAATGGTATTGAATCCATTGTAAAGCACTACAAACCCCAACTGAACGGAGAACGCTTTCTTTCCAACCATGAAGTTTCCAAAAAAATGAATGTCAGTTTGCGAACCTTGCAAGAGTGGAGAGATACAGGGTTAATCCCCTTTATCCAGATAAAAGGTAAAATCATTTATCGCCAAAGCGATATTGATAAGCTGCTCCAAATGCACTATTTTGAAAGTTGGAAAGAATAACTGTCTAAAAAGGTATGATTTCCACTATCTTAAAAGGAAAGCTCTTTTATTAAGGTGTAAATTATACCTTTGCATCCCAAACAGTTGAAATTATGAAATTTGTAATAGAATCCGGTACATCTGCCGATATTGACGAATTAGAAAAGTTATATGATGATCTGAATGATTATCTATCAGCTACTACCAATTATCCCGGATGGATAAAAGGCATTTATCCTATCCGTGAAGATGCGGTTGCTGGCATAGAAAATAATACTTTATTTGTAGTCCGACATGACGGAAAGATAGCTGGCTCTATTATCTTAGACCATCATCCCGATGAAGCCTATAATAATGTAAAGTGGAAAATAGAAGCTGACTACAGCCGTATTTTTGTAATACGCACTTTTGTGGTGCATCCCTCACTCTTAAAAATGGGTATCGGTCGTGCTTTGATGGACTATTCGTTTGAACTGGCTCAACAATCAGGTATAAAATCCATCCGTTTGGATGTGTATGAAAATAATCTTCCGGCAATCTCCCTCTATGAGAAATGTGGTTTTGAATACATTGATACCGTAGATTTAGGCTTTGGCAACTATGGGCTGGATTGGTTCAAACTGTATGAGAAACTTGTTTAAACGCTATTCAAGTGAAAGACGTTTTCCTCATTGCCAGCCCCAAAAACATTGTTTTCCGGAATTTAATTTGAATCATTGACTTTTCCAGTGAAGTATTTAGTCTGTGCAAGTCTTTAGATGAAAATACGCTCGAACATAGTGAGAGGAAGATTTTCATCTAAACCGAAGGCTCGGACTTGAACAGGCTAAATACGGAACTTACCTTTGTCAATGCTTCATATTGAGTTCTGGAAAACTTACAATAAAAGAAAAAGATTGAGAAAATGAAATTCATTCTTCCCAATCCTTTTTCAATATTAGCTACTACCTTTATTATATAGCCAATTCCGACAGACAGCTATTTACTTTTTGCATATCCTTGAATATATTCTGATCCAGTACCCGTGCATAGTGTTTGGTTACGCTTGTATCTGCATGACCTAACATCTTAGCAACATTCTCCATGCTCACGCCATTCGCAAGGCAAATGCTTGTGGCATAGGAATGTCGGGCTGAATGTGTGCACAGATTTTTCTGCAACCCGCATACATCGGCAATTTCTTTCAAATAACTGTTCATGCGCTGATTGCTCAATACTGGCAATAGTTTTCCGGTACATTCTGCCACATTTTTATACTTTTCAAGTATAGAAGCTGCCACAGGTAGCACAGGAATGTTGCACATGATTTTTGTCTTTTGGCGGTTCTTTCTTATCCAAAGTTCCCCTTTGTTGTCTTTTACTAAGTGTTCAGGTGATAAGTCTTTCACATCGCTGAATGCCAAACCGGTAAAAATACAAAATACAAAAACGTCTCGTACCTGTTCTACTCGCTTAATAGTGAACTCTTTGGCAAGAATGATTTTAATTTCATCCATTGTTAGAAATTCAGGATCGGTTTCTTCCAGCTTGAAGCGGTAATAAGCAAACGGATCTTTCTTTATCCAGTCGTTTTCTAAAGCAATGCGGATAATCTTCTTCAAGTTCTTTAGTCGGGTGATAGCAGAGTTCTGCGCACAACCTTTTTCAATCTTCAAGAAAGCATCGAACTTAGAAATGAAGTTGGCTTCCAAGTTATTCAGGGCAATATCAGATAACTGATATTCTTTCTTAATGAATTCCTCCAAATATCGGGTAGTGGTTTCATACCGTTGAACAGTCTTGCTTACAAAGTCTTTGCCGATCAGCTTACGGCTCTGTTCGTTATGTTCCCTGAATACCTGCAATAGTGTTTTGTTATCTTCATCCACACCATAAAACAGTTTTCTAACAAGATCAACAGTGATAACCTTACCGGAAGTTTCCAGTTCTCTATAAATTTGGTGTACGTGGGAACGTGTGATTTCCAAGTAGTGGTTCAGTTCCACCGACATACGGTCTTTGCCTTTTGAATTCTCTTTTGCTTGATTCCATAGGTTTACAGGACAGCTTCTTTTGATAGAAATATCTACCATACAGCCGTTTACGGTGATTCTCATGCACACGGGTGCTTCTCCGTTCTTTAA
>ENA-ORTV01000445-ORTV01000445.1-human-gut-metagenome-genome-assembly--contig:-NODE-445-length-50409-cov-8.591135_pt1 | contig 50409 bp, 50 predicted proteins | sample MGYA00241915_ERZ509194 | MGnify/ENA primary metagenome ERZ509194 (study PRJEB26280, sample SAMEA2338810) | human gut metagenome | biome: human gut; feature: human-associated habitat; material: faeces... | reverse complement strand
CTCCGGGCGGCGGTGGTACAACACCTCCGGGCGGCGGTGGTACAACACCTCCGGGCGGCGGTGGTACAACACCTCCGGGCGGCGGTGGTACAACACCTCCGGGTGGCGGTGGCACAACACCTCCGGGTGGTGGCGGCACAACTCCTGGTGCCGGCAGCCTTTATGCTGATGCTGACGCAAAATCTCCGGTTGAAACACAGTCCGCTGCGCTCACTATGCTGAACCTGGGACATGATTTGCTGACAACTGCAAGCTATGAAAACGCTGCATTGGCTGTTGACGGGGAGGAAGAAGGTTCTGTTAATCCGTTTATCACCATGAGCGCTAACAATCAAAAGCTCGATACCGGTTCTCACGTTGACCTCAAAGCATGGAACATGAATCTTGCCTTTGCAAAGAAAATCAACAACAATTCCGGTAAGCTGATAATTGCGCCTGTGATTGAATACGGTCGCGGCAGCTATGACTCCTATCTTGACAATGGTACGCACGGCGATGGCGATGCACACTTCTGGGGTGCAGGCCTGATGGCTAAGCAGCTCAATGATGATGGCCTCTATTATGAAGGCTCCCTGCGTGCTGGCAGAATGAGCACCGATTATCAATCTGCTGTTGCAGGCAGCATTAAATACGACAGCGATGCAACCTATTACGCAGCACATCTTGGCATGGGTAAGGTTGTTCAGTTGAACGATAAGGATACCCTTGACTACTACGGCAAGCTGTTCTACACTCGTCAACAGGGTGATAAGGTTACTGTAGGCACCGGCGCAACCTATGATTTCGATGCTACAACCTCTCTGCGTACTCGTCTTGGTGCAAGATATACGCATCAACTGAGCGAGAAGAATGCTTTCTATGCAGGCTTGGCATGGCAGCATGAATTTGACGGTGAATCCAATGCGATTGTAGCAACAACCCTTGGCTCTGCTTCCGCACCTGCTCCTTCAATGAAGGGCGATACCGGTATTATGGAGCTTGGCTGGAGAGTTAACAACTCCGACAAATTCGAACTGGGCCTTGGCGTTAACGGCTCCGTTGGTAAGCAAAAGGGTGTAGGCTTCAACCTGAGCCTCAACTTCAGCTTCTGATAAAGACTCTAGAATAATAAAAATATAGCATTAGTCCAGGAATCTTTAAGCATAAGTAATGGACTAACGCAGATTTACAGAAAAAGCCATGTTTTACTGATTTTCGGTAAGACATGGCTTTTCAAATATGAAAATTATGATTGGCATAGGGGGATTAAGATACCAAAATTGATATTTTCCGTACAAAAATCTGATAACAGAGCATCAGCGTTATAGAGCGCTACCTTTCAGTCGCAAAACTTTTAACGTGTTTTCTCCTTCTTGCGCACAAAAAACCGCACAACAAGATGCGGTTTATGCTTAGTTTACATTTAAACAATAAAAAACGCTGATGCTTATGCATCAGCGTTAACTTCTGGTAGCGCTAAAGGGAATCGAACCCTTGATTTCGCCTTGAGAGGGCGACGTCTTAGCCGCTTGACCATAGCGCCATTTGGCTCCGGGACTAGGACTCGAACCCAGACCGAATGATCCAGAGTCACTTGTGCTACCATTACACCATCCCGGAGTAGCAATTCTTTTTGAGCACGCTCATCAGAACAATAACAATTATAGCAGATAGATAGCAGTTGGTCAAGTACTTTTTTTGAAAAAAGAAGAATTTTTTTAGAAAAAGTTTTGGAGGACTAGCAACGTTTGTTTGAAGTATAGATTGACGCATATGCTTTAGCATGATAAAATCAAGATAATATAACGATTAAATAACAGTGAATAAATATTCGTGACAGGGAGTGATAGCATGAAGCTTTTACATTTGTCGGATCTGCATTTAGGAAAAAAACTCGATGAATTTTCTCTTTATGAGGATCAAAAATATATTTTACAACGTATTGTACAGATGATTTGCGCCAAGCAGCCTGATTGCGTACTGCTTGCCGGAGATATTTATGATAAACCGGTGCCGCCGGCAGAAGCTGTCGTTTTGTTTGATAATTTTCTGAATCAGCTGGCGGAGCTCAAGGTGCCTGTGTGCATCATCAGCGGCAACCATGATTCGGCGGAGCGCTTGGCATTCGGTGCGCAGCTGATGAGCGGCAGCGGCATTCATTTTGCGGGCAGCTACAACGGTGAGGAGCAGAAGCTCGTGTTGGAGGATGAATTCGGCAGGGTGAATATTTTCCTGCTGCCTTTTTTGAAGCCTGCTGTTGTGAAGCATTGGGCACCGGAGGAGGCTGCAGCTGAGATTACAAGCTATCATGATGCGGTGAAATATGCTGTGTCGCAGCTACCGCTGGTACAGGAGGAGCGTAATGTGCTTGTTGCGCATCAGTTTGTCACCGGCGCTGTTACCGCAGGCAGCGAGGCTGTTAATGTGGGCGGACTGGATAATATCGGTGCGGAGGTTTTTGCTGCTTTTGATTATGTGGCTTTGGGGCATATCCATAATCCGCAGAATGTCGGCGGTAATAAGCGTATCCGCTATTGCGGTACACCGCTGAAGTATTCCTTCAGCGAGTTGCAGCAGCAAAAGTCTGTAACAATGGTTGAGCTTGCCGAAAAAGGCAATATGAAGGTTACGCAGCTGCTGCTGACGCCGTTGCGTGAGGTGCGGTATTTAAAGGATACCTTTGAGAATTTAATGACAAAGCCGAACTACGCTATGTTCCCTATGGATGAAAATGGCTTCCTGCAGGATTTTTATTATCTGACGCTGACGGATGAAAACGATGTTCCTAATGCTATGCAGCGCCTGCAGACTGTATATAGGAATTTGCTGCAGCTTGATTATGACAATAAGCGCACGCAGGCGAATGCGGAGCTGAAGGTAACGGAAGATTTGGTAGAAAAAACACCGTTAGAGCTTATTGATGATTTTTATCGTCTGCAGAACAATCAGAAGCTGAGCGAGGAGCAGAAGCAGTATCTTACTAATCTGCTGTCGGAAATGGGAGGTGACGTATTATGAGACCGCTGAAGCTGATTATGAGTGCGTTTGGTCCGTATGCGGGGCAAACCGTGATAGATTTTTCCCAGCTCGGAGAGCAGGGACTGTATCTGATTACCGGTGATACCGGTGCCGGCAAAACCGTAATTTTTGATGCCGTTTCCTATGCCTTGTACGGGCAGACGAGTGGCGGTGTGCGTGATGCTAACATGCTGCGCAGCCAATATGCGGATGCTGATACGCCGACCTTTGTGGAGCTGGAGTTTTCCTTCCGCGGCAAGTGCTACAGGGTAAAACGCAACCCGGAGTACCGTCGTCCGGCGAAGCGTGGCACCGGTATGACGAAGGAGAAGGCCGGTGCCGAGCTGTACTATCCCGATGACCGCGTTCCGGTAACCAGAATGTCGGAGGTAGATAAAAGCATAGTGGAGCTGTTGGGGCTTAATCACAAGCAGTTTACGCAGATTACGATGATTGCTCAGGGACAGTTCCGCAAATTTTTGGATACCAATACGGATGAGCGCAGTAAAATCTTCCGTGATTTATTTCATACATATTTCTTCCAGCAACTGCAGGATAAGCTGAAGCAGGATGCTGCGGCTAAGCGTAACGAATTTGCCGAGCAGCAGCGCCGAAGCGAGCAGGCGCTGAACGGCATCAGCTGCATTTATCCCGCATATACGGAGCAGCTGCAGAGCTTTGCTTTGCGTCATTACGAGGGCTGTGTTGAAGAAGTACTGACTTTGGTTGATACGATTACTGCTCTGGACGAAAAGGAACAGCAGCAGGTGGCGGCAGCGGCGGCTATCGTGACGAAAAATCTGACTGCGCTGCAGGACAGCCTGGGCGCTATTGCTAAAAAGCAGCAGCTTGAAAAATATATGCAGACAACAGAAGCAAAAATGGTAAGCATGCAAAAGCAACTGGAGCAGGAAGCAGCTGCAGCAGTGCAAAGACAGGAGGCTCTGCAAAAGCTTGAGGCAGAGGTCAACGAAGCGCAAAAGGGAGAGGTGGAGCTGGCACAGCTGCAAACAGAAAGGCAGCAGCTGGCTGCACGTCAAAGGGAGCTGCTGCAACTGCAGGATATGCAGCAGCGTTACCAAAGGCAGGAGGTTGTTCTGCTGCAGAAGCGTCAGGAGTATAAGCAGGCCTGTGATAATTTCAATCATCTTAATGAGCTGAGCGATACTTACTTTGACAGATTTTTGAGCGCGCAGGCGGGCCTTCTAGCGCACGATAAGCTGAAACCAGGCAAGCCCTGCCCGGTTTGCGGTTCCTGCGAGCATCCGCAGCCTGTGCAGCTGGCGCAGGATGCACCTACCGAAAATGATGTTGAGCAGGCACGCGCTAAAGCTGAGGCTGCTCAGAAAATAAGGGATGGCCTTATAGGTGAAGGCAAGGCTTTAAAGGAGCATCTGGAGCTGGATAAAACCTTGCTGCTAGGCAAGGGAGTAGAGCTGCTTGGCTGTGACGATTTGAAGCTGATTGCCGAAAGAGCGCAGGCAGAGCTGAAGGATGTTAACAATAAGATTACGGCTCTGCGCCTGAAGATGGGCTTTTTGCAGGAAAAGGTGGAGCAATACCGTAAGCTGGCGAAAACTTTGGAGCAGCAGAAGGCTGTCGACAAGCAGGCGGAGGCTGCGGCGCAGAGCATAAGGCAGCAGCTGGCAGGTGCCGAAGGACAGCTGCAGGAGCTGAAAAAGCAGCTTACCGAGCAGAATGAGCTGCTGACGGATGTGGATGAACAGAAGCTGCAGCAGGAGCATGAAAAGCTGCTGGTGCAACAGCGTGAGCTGGAGCTGCAGGATAAGCGGCTGTATGCCGCCATTAAGAATAACCAGCGGATTAAGCAGGAGGTCAGCGGCTACGAAGCGCGCAGGGCAGCCTGCGAAGCGGAGTACAGCTTGATCAACAGCCTTTCCGCAACGCTGAATGGAACCCTGACCGGCAAAAAACGTGTTAATCTGGAAACCTATGTGCAGATGCACTACTTCGATAAAATTCTGCAGCGCGCCAATGTAAGGCTGCTGCACATGAGCCGCGGCCAGTACGAGCTGTGCCGTGACAAAATGCAGGATGCGGACAGCAAGACGGGCAACAGCAAAACAGGCCTTGATTTGGAGGTTAAGGATTATTACAGCGGTAATCTGCGCAGCGTCAAAACCTTAAGCGGCGGCGAATCCTTCATGGCATCGTTGGCGTTGGCGCTGGGGCTGGCGGATGAGGTGCAGTCCTGTGCAGGCGGTATTCAGTTGGATACGATGTTTGTCGACGAAGGATTCGGCTCACTGGATGACAGCAGTCTGCAGCAGGCTATTGCTACACTTCAGGGACTCAGTGAAGGCCATCGCCTTGTAGGTATAATTTCGCATGTACACGATTTGCAGGAAATGATTGACAAAAAAATTCTCGTCAGGAAAAAACGCGGCCAACAGGGGACAGGCAGCGAAGTCGCACTGGTGGTGGATTAAGGTAAAAATATCACTGCGGAAGCAGAAAATTACTTTACCATATATTGTCAGTGTGATAAAATAGTCTTTATACTTAAAAGGCAAATCGATTGCTGACATGTTCGTAGCAGCAGTTAAAAAACAAAATGTATGGAGGGCTTGACGATGAAATTATTGGAAGAAAAAATTGTTAATGACGGTGTTATCAAAAGCGGTAATGTCCTGAAGGTTGACAGCTTTTTAAATCATCAGATTGATGTGCCGTTTGTTGCGGAGCTTGGTAAAGAATTAAAGCGCTTGTTTGCAGACAGGAATATTACTAAAATCCTGACTATTGAAGCCTCCGGCATCGGTATTGCCTGCGTTGCGGCAATGTATTTTGGCGTTCCGGTAGTGTTTGCCAAGAAATCCAGCGGCAGCAATATGGATAAGGATGTTTACTTCACTCAAATTTATTCCTATACCCATAGCAAAACAAACGACGTTGTTGTTTCTAAAAGATTCCTGTCTAAAAACGACCACGTGCTGATTATTGATGACTTCCTGGCTAACGGTTGTGCTCTGGAAGGTCTTATTGACATTGTGCGTCAGTCCGGCGGCACTGTTGAGGGCGTTGGTGTTGCTGTAGAAAAAGGCTTCCAGGGTGGCGGCGACAAGCTGCGCAAAGCCGGCTACAACCTGCATTCCTTAGCTATTATTGATAAGATGGATGCCAAAACCAACACAGTAGTGTTCAGACATGAGGAAGAGTAATGAGCGAAAAACAATATACTGATCCGATATACGACTTAGACGGAAAAATTTCTGTAAGCAAGGCGATTCCCTTCGGCCTGCAGCATATTCTGGCGATGTTCGTAGCGAATATCGCTCCGATTCTGATTGTAGCCGGTGTGGTAAAAATGCCGGTAGAGCAGAGCGGTGCGCTGGTGCAGTCGGCAATGCTGGTAGCAGGCATCGGTACGCTGATACAGCTTTATCCTGTCTGGCGTGTCGGCAGCGGTTTGCCTATCGTTATGGGCATCAGCTTCACCTTTGTATCCATCGCCTGTGTTATCGGTGCTAAATACGGTTACGGCGGCGTTATGGGTGCGGTGCTGGTTGGCGGTTTGCTGGAAGGCTTTTTAGGTCTGGGAGCAAAATATTGGCGCCGTCTGATTCCACCGATTGTTGCTGCTACCGTTGTTACCTCCATCGGTTTCTCTCTGTTGGCGGTAGGTGCTAACTCCTTCGGCGGCGGCTTCGGTAACCCCAACTTCGGTGATGCTCCTTATATTATTGTAGGTACGATTACTTTGGTAAGCTGCATTGCCTACAATATTTTCGCCAAATCCTTCTATAAACAGCTTTCCGTGCTTTTTGGTTTGATTGTCGGCTATGTAGTTGCTTATTTTATGGGCATGGTAAACATGAGCAAGCTCGCTGAGGTTAAGCTGATTGCTATTCCTCAGCTGATGCCTTTTACCATGGAATTCCATCCCGATGCAATTTTTGCATTCTTTTTGATTTTCCTGGTTTCCGCTACCGAAACCATTGGTGATACCTCCGCAATGACTGCTATCGGTCTGCGCCGCGATGTTAAAGAAAAAGAAATTTCCGGTTCTATTGTCTGCGATGGTCTGGTAAGCAGCTTGTCTTCCGTTTTCGGCTGCCTGCCTATTACCTCTTTCAGCCAGAACGTAGGCCTGATTGCTATGACAAAGGTTGTTAACCGTTTTGCTATCATGACAGGCGCTGTTATTATGATTATGGCAGGTCTGTTCCCAGCGCTGGGCGTGCTGCTGGCATCTCTGCCGGAGGCTGTTTTGGGCGGTTGCACCTTGATGATGTTCGGTTCTATCGTAGTCAGCGGCGTGCAGATGATTGCCAACTGCGGCTACAACACCCGTAATGTAACGATTGCTTCTTTGGCACTCAGCATCGGTATCGGCTTTACTCAGACACCGGCAATTTTTAAGATTTTCCCTGATTTGATTAAGAATGTTTTTGCAGAAAACTGTGTAGCTGTAGTTTTTATCGTGGCTATGGTATTAAATATCATTCTGCCTAAAGAGGAAGAAGAATAACGATACGTGTTTTAAAATAAAGAGGGGTTACAAATGAAGATTATTGATGCCCATATGCATTATTACAATGTTGATGGTTTTGTGCAGGTTGCAGCCAATGCAGGCTATGAAAATACAGCGGCCTGCTGGCAGAAAATATGCGAAGAAAACAATATCGCTTTTTCCGTAGCTATGGGCAACACTAATTATACGTCTTCGAAATACGGCGGTGTCACACCGCGCATGATTGACCTTGCAGCGCCTTTTGACGAGGCGCATTACAATCAGCCGCAGAACATGGGTTACTGCATGGGTGTAAACAGCGAGGCTATAACCGAAGCAAATGCGGAAAAAACAGCGCAGGAATTTGAACGCTTTATTAAGGACCCGCATTGTTTGGGCATCAAGCTCTATCCCGGTTATAATGCTGTCTATGTCAACGATAAAAGGCATTGGCCGCTGTTTGAGCTGGCGCGTGCCTATAATATGCCAGTTGCAATTCACACAGGCGATACAGCCTGGCCCAGCGGTCTTTTGAAATATTCGCATCCGCTTACTGTTGATGAAGCGGCAGTGGCGTTTCCTGATGTAACCTTTGTTATAGCGCACTGTGGTTGCCCCTGGTTTGCTGATGCGGCAGAGGTGGCCTGCAAGAACGCCAACGTATGCATTGACCTTTCAGGTCTGGTGGAGGGCAATCCCAAACCGCTGATGCTGCTCGAAAGACAGCGTGGCTTTTTGCGCCAGCTGCATACTTGGCTGAATTATCTTGGTAATTATGAAAAAATAATGTATGGCAGCGACTGGCCGCTTGTAAATATTCCCCTGTATATCTGGATGATTAGCCACGTTGTTCCCGAATGCTATCACGAGGATGTATTTTATAACAATGCAGTAAGGATTTACAGTAAAATCGGCAAGCTGCTGGAAAAGTGCGGAGGTTGAGATGGGACAGCCTGATATCAAAGAAATAGAGACAGGGCTTAAGGATTGGGACTTTGTGCGCAATCTGCCTGCAGCAATCGGTGATTATACCCTTGTGCCGGGCTCCGGTATCAACGGGCAGATTTTGAATATTGCAGCCTATGTGCATGAAGCATCGCACTGCCGTCTTGATTTGACTTATACAAAAGAAACATTTGACTATGTGCCGGTAAAAACCGTTGGCCTGCATACGTTCCGCGACGTGCGTTTCTTTTGTCGTGACCGCGAGCATTTTGCTGACATGATGCGCAAGAGTTTGCCGGATATTCTGGCCAGCATGGATAAGAAAACCGTGCATACGCTGCCGTATGAAGCGAAAGCGCTGCATTTTGAGCAGTGGGACTATTGGCGTACGCTGCCTGCTCAGGTAGGCGATTATGAGCTGTATATTACGCCCGATAATCCCTTGCCTTATATCAATGGTTCCTTTATCTTTTTGGATTATACTGATTTTAAGTATGGCAATCAGATATACTTTTCCTATAATATTTTCCGTGATGAGCTGTTTGCGGAAATGCGCAAGAATCATCTGCCCTTGACCACAGACGCTTTTGACGTGCTTGGCAACGTGCCGGCGGAGGATAAGCTGCAGGCTTTGCAGGTGCATATAGAGGAAAAACTGATGGCTGCATTGGAAGATAAAAAAAGTATAAAAAGATGTTGACAAAATAGGTTTAAGCCTGTATAATGTAATTCGTAGTTGATTGGCCCGGTGGTTCAGTTGGTTAGAATGCCGCCCTGTCACGGCGGAGGTCGTGGGTTCGAGTCCCATCCGGGTCGCCAATCATGCCTCGGTAGCTCAGTTGGTAGAGCAAAGGACTGAAAATCCTTGTGTCCACAGTTCGATTCTGTGCTGAGGCACCATATTGCGGAAATAGCTCAGTGGTAGAGCACCTCCTTGCCAAGGAGGGGGTCGCGAGTTCGAATCTCGTTTTCCGCTCCACCTTTTAAGGCGACATAGCCAAGCGGTAAGGCAGAGGTCTGCAAAACCTTTATCCCCAGTTCGATTCTGGGTGTCGCCTCCATTTTTATTTCTTAAAAGGTGTTAAGTAGTTATGTCTGCCGCGGTGGCGGAACTGGCAGACGCAAGGGACTTAAAATCCCTCGGGTAGTGATACCCGTACCGGTTCGATTCCGGTCCGCGGCACCAAATAAGCGCAAACATTTTGCGTTGATAAGGTGATTTTCAGCACTTTATCGGTGATGGTTACATGGTCAACAAGCAAATCTACAGCCTGTTGAACATAGTAACTATTTTTTTTCACAAAAATTTCATCTTTCATAGCTGCCAAAATGGCGGCTATTTTTTGTTTGCTGAGAAGTTTTGCAGGTTTCACAGAAGTTTCACAAATAGATTTGTTAATTTCTCTGAGCTCTGCTTTGATTTGGTTCAGGCGCTGGCGATCAAATTCATCTGCGTTGCCTTCTTCAAAAATTTTGTAGAGGTTATTTAATTTTTTTTCGGCAACAGCTTTGCGCTGCAGCAGTGTAGCCTGGCTGCCTGCCTGTTCCTTCTGCTCTGCCTCATATGCATCTACGATAGCATCTGCAATTCTGCGCATACCGCCTACAGTAAAGACAACGCGCTCCAGTATCTGCAGTACCCAGTGCTCCAAAACTTCTGCGCGTATCATTTTCTGCGGGCATTTAGAGGTCGGAGTCTGCTCCTTGCGCGTGCATCCGTAATAACAGTAGCGCTTGCGGATGCGGTGGCCAACCATGGCGCTGCCGCAGTGGCCACAGAAAACCTTGCCGGACAGCAGGTATTTCTCCTTGGCGGTGTAGCTGGCTGCACGATGCCGGTTCCGGTCCATCTTGGCGCGGACGAGTGCCCAATCATCTTTACTGATGATGGCAGGGAAAGCATTTTCAATAGAAATAAAATCTTCCGGGCGCTCTGCAGCATGACTGTTGCGGCCGCCTTTTTTACGAGGTATTTTATTAAATGTATAGGTGCCGATATACTTCTCATTACAGAGAATATCATGCAGGCTGTTCTTGGCGAATGCTTTGCCGGCTTTGGTGGTATATCCTTTGGCGCTGAGCTCCCTGCAGATGGCAGCATAGCCATAACCATTAAGATACAGCTCAAATATCAGGCGTACGGCAGCTGCCTCCTGCTCATCGATGACATATTTTTTGTCCACAATCTTATACCCAAGAGGTGGACAACCTCCGTTAAAGAGTGCTTTGTAAGCGTTTTCATTGAGGCCCTTCTTAGTTTCCTTGGCCAGGTTACGCGAATAATAGGCTGCCATACCTACCATCATTGTTTCCATCATCTGGCCTTCCGGTGAAAGTGCATCGATGGGCTGGGCGGCGTACTCGTACCGGATCCCCAGCTTCTCCAGCTTATCCTTAAAGGTAAAATAATTCAGCTCGTTGCGGCTGTTGCGGTCAATCTTATGGAAGATGATCACATCAAATTTATCTTCCATGGCATCGGCCAGCATCTGATTGTAAGCGTCACGCTTGGTAACATCGCGTCCACTCTTTGCTTCATCAGCATAGGTATCGACAACGATGTAGCCTTTGTTTTTGGCGTAAGCCTTGCAGGCGCGGACCTGCGCGTCAATAGACTCTTCGCGCTGCATGTCCGAGGAAAAGCGCGCGTAGATAACTGCTCTTTGCATAGAGTCATCTCCTTTGATAAAATAGTATTGAGGTGTTTAGTATGGATTTTGTTATAATAACAGTGCTTTTGATATCTTTGATGGCAGCGTACGGGTATCGAGAAAAATCAAAAGAAAAAGATGGAATAATTGACAATCTCATATCACAAAATGATAATCTGTATACTCAATGGGAAGAAAGTAAAAAAGATTACAAACGATTGCTTCAGGAGAAAAATGACATAATAAATAATCACAATAAAGAAAAGGTTAGTCTTTCTGAACGTGAAAAAGAAATAAGCAAAAGAGAAAATCTATTTAATTTAAAGATAAAAGACATTCCTGTGTTAGCCCAGTATATTTCAGATCTTGAGTTTCAAAGAGATGAATTAAGGGAAGCTTATCTTCTTCATAAAAAAATACCTGCAGTGAAAGCAGCGGAACTTCTTAGCGAAATTAGATACGAAAAGAAATTCCTAAATAGAGACCTAAAAGAAGCAGAATATCTTATTCAATATTATGAACAAGCAGCTCCTTGGTTGGCAGAATGTGACGATGATTATATAGATCCAGAATTAAATAAAACCGGAACAGCGGATTTTGATGAAAACAAAGATGCTGCCAGCTTCTGGCTTTCCAAAGATGAATTTACCCAGCTTACAAGTCAGGAAAAATATCAGTTAGCATTAGAGCGATATAAAAATCGTACTAAAACAAATGCTGAAATTGGTCGTGACTTTGAAAGATACGTAGGCTATCAATACGAAATCAGAGGCTATGCCGTAGATTATCGTGGTATAGTAGATGGCTTTGAAGACAGAGGCCGCGACCTGCTTTGCCATAAGGATGGAAAAACCTTAGTTATTCAATGTAAGTATTGGTCGAAGAAAAAGACGATACACGAAAACCATATCAACCAGTTATTTGGTACAACCTTAAAATACTTTCTCGAGCAGCATCCAAGGGCAAGTTACTCTGACTTCTTTGCTGCTTTAGTAATGCAGAAAATAGTGCCATTGTTTATAACTTCGACGACATTATCTGAAACAGCTGCGGAGTTTGCTTCAGCTCTTAATATAACTGTCGTAGAAAACAAAAAGCTTGGTGATTACCCCATCATTAAATGCAACATCAATAGAAGTACCGGAGAAAAGATTTACCATCTTCCGTTTGACCAGCAGTATGATAGGGTTAAAATCACCGGCAATGGTGAGTGCTATGCAATGACCGTTGCAGAAGCAGAAGCCAAAGGGTTCCGCAGAGCCAAAAAGTGGCTAGGTGAGTAGGCTGCTACTCAGGTTGTTTTGTCAGTCTTATTATCTTAAACTCTGCTCTTCTTTTTCAGCGGACTGCTCTTGCTTATACAACATAAAATCAATCTGGTTATCAATAACCAACTTACCGTCAGCGTTAAGCTGGCGGTATTTTTTTATCATTGATTTTTCTTGAGCAGTAAGTTTGAGAGCTTGTACTGGCGGCTCAGGTGCGCTGTCAAATAGTGCAGCCGGAGATATTCCGAGAGCATTTGATAGAAGCATTATTTTAGTATGCTTCATGGTTGCTAAGTTGCCAGATTCCCATCGTGACACAGTAGCTTCGCTTACCCCTACCATTTGAGCTAGTTCCTTCATGGTGTAACCATGTTCTATGCGTTTTTGCTTTATGATATCTTTTATTTCCATATAAACGCCTCCTTTCATCGTTATAGTATACAATTTATATTGCAAAAATGCAATACCGCCTTGCAAAAAAGTATTGACATATAGACTGAATAATGTTATTATAAACTTGCAAAAACGCAAGAAGGAGGCGAGATAATGGCTACAAATATTCCAGAATTAAAAGCTGAATGTGTTAGACGTGGTGTAACCTTGGAAGAATTAGCTTCCAGAATAGGCATCAATAATGCTACTTTATACAGAAAAATGACTGGCAAAAGCGAGTTCTCAAGAAACGAATTGCAAGCTATTAGAGATATACTTTATCTCAACGATGAACAATTTCTGCATATTTTTTTTGAAAACAAACTTGCAAAAATGCAAGAAAAAGAGAGCGCTTAAAGACCAACTAATTACAATGAGCACATAACCGTAAGGAGGGGAAGAAGATGCATAGCTTTAATGAGCTGAGTGAAAAACACAATTTGACAGCGGAAGAAAAAAAGACCGCCAAACAAATTCTTAGTGTGCTTAACGGTCAGAACCAAGAAGCAGCAAAGCAGATGCTTCACTTCTGCAGCTACGTAATTGAATGTAATTCTAACGTTGCTGTTGTTTTTGAAGAAGAGTAAGCAGAAAGAGTGATAGTTATGGAAGCTAAAAAAATAACCGTGTGCCCGCATTGCGGACGCACGGGTTTAGCAGGAAACTTCTGCTCCGGTTGTGCAGGCAAACTTGTCAAGGAATGTGACTGTTGGGTGCTGCACAGAAAGTTTAATTGTGGATTAGAAAAGTGCCCTGGTTATAAATTGCTGGTATTGTTGTTAAAGACAATTACTTTTGTGGAGAAGTTCCAGTACAGTGGCTACGGCATTATCATTAAGCCACTTAATAAGAAACTCCTTCCCAAAACTACTAATTTTTTCAAAAGCCTTCGCTAATAAAAGTGTTGATAACTGAGTGCGAGGACGTTCAACCGTAAGGTCAGGAATAATCTTTTTGAGCTCTTCTTTTTGTTCATCGGAAAGCTCATCAAGCATATCAATAATTCCTTGTGCGGCATGTAATCTTTCTTGTGTCCAAGGAAATGGCGTGCCACATTCAGGGCAGTAAGCTGGTTCAAAATTCAAGTTTCTTTCTACACTCCATTGCTGAAAGAGATCATCATATATTACTAGAGCACCTTGAATTGCAGTATTGCAAGCTGAACAATGTGTTATAGTTTCTTCCCCACATATGTTACAGAATTTGTAGTTTAACTCTGGCAGGAGCTGTGTACAGTCATTACATATGTGACCAGCTTTACAAATGCAGGCGTTTTGAAAAATAAGTTTATCGCACATAATATCACCTCCGTTCTGTAATACCTATTATAGCACGGAGCAAGGAAAAGGAAGTAAAAGCCATGATGATGATGAAAAGCAAAAAGGTAAAACTGTACGGCGAGAAGCTGCGCAAACTGAATACAGCTATCCATGAGCGTGACGGCAACTGCTGCATCATCTGCGGCAGATACGTGGACCCGGGAGAAAAATTTCACCATGAGCCATGCGGCGCACTGAAGATTGATGAAATCTCCCATGGCGTAACCTTGTGCTACGACTGCCATCAGGAACGTCACTGCGGCGCTGGCAGCAGAGTTGTAAAGGAACAAATCAAAGAATACCTGCAAGGGTTATATGGAGATGCATGAATATGAACAGACTTGAAGATTATGACTGCATCACGGAAAACGAGAAGGCAGTCAAGGATATGGACTGGTGGGCAGGCCCGTTTGGAAAGATGGCGCTGGAGATTGCCAAAGAACGTGGTCTGCTGGAAGAGGAGGAAGGCAAATGTGCAAAGCAAAGCGCATGACGTGCGCCGAACTGGAAGATAAGATTATTGACCATGCGAAGCGCTGTAAAAAATACAAGCCTAACGCAGAAATCAGAGAGCATGAAGCCAGCATGAAATACGAGCGCCTGATGCGTGAACGCCGGGCACAGCTGGCACGTGAAGCTGATGAAAGAATGAAGGCCAGCACTGCCTATGCACTGCGCTTCATCTTTAAGGAGAGATATAAAAATGGCCAATGAAAAAACTGTTGTCTGGTATCGGCCGGGTAAACCGGTAAAGGCTGTGCGCGTTGAGCTTACTTTGGCCAATATGCAGAAGCTGGTGGGTGGCAAGATACAGATCGTACCGCTGGAAGCCAAAGGCAGCAGCCCTGAATATACGCTGATATGCAACGAAGACGGCAAGAACAAATATCACAATGACGCTTTGTTCCCTCTGCTGAACAATAATGGAAATATCGTAGACGTTATATTCGGCCCCTGCTTTATCGCCGGTAAGCTGATGACTGATGAGGACGGCGAAGAAACATTTATCGACCTGCTGCGTGAAGACTATCTGAGAATAGTCCGCCGCTTTGGGAAAGGAGCTGTGAAGAATGAGAAGAAGGAAACTGCGGAAACTGAGGCTGCTGACCTTAGGCAGCTTACTGCTTGCCGTAATATGCTTGCTAGATTACGGGCCCGCAAGAATGGTAAGTGCAGCTTATCAGATGGTTAAAGGTCCGGAAATAACCGAGATTGTTGTTCCTTACCATGTATTGGAAGAAGGAGATACTTTGGAAGGAATCTGCTGCAGATTAAAAGATGAATACGGCGATAAGCGCGACTGGCGCGAAATTGCTTTTTATGTCTGCAAGGATAACAACAAGAAAGACGGCTGGGTATATCTCGGGGAAAAAATCAATGTGCGCCTGCATGTCCCGGTCGAAACAAAATAAAAAAGCCGCCTGCAAAAAGCGCAGACGGCATGGGGATGTATGAAGTTACCAGCATCCATACATCCCTATTTTAGCATATAAGAGTGATGAGAACAAGGAGGAAGAAAAATGTCTGTAGTAAACATGCCTATTGAGTACCTTGTGCCGCATCCTCAGAACCCAAGAAAAGACTTGGGCAATCTGGAGGAGCTGACAGCAAGCATTAAAGAGAATGGCATCTACCAGAACCTTACCGTAATCCCGGTCAACGAAGCTGTACCGGGTGAAGAACCTAAGTATATGGTGGTTATTGGCCACCGTCGCCTGGAAGCTGCGAAACGCGCCGGGCTGCAGGAAGTGCCGTGCGCTATCGTAAGAGGCATGTCGGAAACGCGGCAGCTGCAGACTATGCTGTTAGAGAATATGCAGCGTAGCGACCTGACGGTTTATGAGCAGGCTCAAGGCTTCCAACAGCTTCTGGATTTTGGCATGGATATCGAAGATATATCCCAACAGAGCGGCTTCAGTAAAAGAACTATCAGACGGCGCTTGGAAATCGCTAAGCTTGACCAGAACAAGCTGAAGGAGATAAGCTCTACCCGTCAGCTTAGTCTAAAAGAGTTTGATGCACTGGCCAGAATCAAAAACTTAGAAGCCAGAAATAAAGCAATGGAGAAGATTGGCACAAATGATTTTGCTCTAGCAGTCAACCTCGCCGTGGATAAAGAAAAGCTTGATGCTAATATGCCGGTGTTCCTGGCAGATATGGAACGTCTTGGCATCAAGAAATTCCCGGATAACGCCAATAAATACAGCAGCAAATATAGACGTATCGGCAATATTAATCTTTACCAGTACGAGGAAACAAAAGAAAAAATTCCCAAGAAAACAGCTGGGGTGTATTATGAGGCCAACTATCCGAGAAACGTAGAGTTTTACGTAAAGGAAACAAAAAAAGGCAAGGCTAGAGAAAAAAGCGCTAAGGAGATTGAAAAAGAAAAATGTATAAAGGAAGCATGGTTTAAAGTCGATGCTATGGCTGCAACACATTATGAGCTGCGCAAAGCATTCGTTGAAAATCTCAAGGGCACTGCTAAGCAGCGAGAAGCTGTATATATGGGAGCATATAGTCTTATTGTATTACGCAGCATTACATATATGACTTGGGGTGACATAAGCAAAGAAGTCGGCATAGATGATAAGTACTTCGACCCTCGGCGTGATGAGAAAGCAGTTAAACTGGCCTACGAAAGTTACGATAATACACAGCAGTGTATAGAGGTTATTTATAAGCTGTTTAATGATAACGAAAAAGAGTTTTATGCTAATGGTTACCGCGCGGGATATCCTGAATACAAGTTCAACCCAAGACTTGAGGCAATGTATCACTGGCTTACTAAGCTTGGCTATCAGATGAGCAGCGAAGAAAAGCTCATAGCTGCAGGTACGCACGAGATCTTCCAGCAAAATATTTTTGAGGGAGGCAATAGGTAGCATGAGTGAATACGGCAGATGCGATATCTGTGGCAAAAAATCTTTCCGGCTGAGAAGAAAGTATTATACTTATGGCTTTCCGTGTGAGTGCTGCGGGCGCAATGGACATTGTGAAGTCGTACGTTATTGCGAAAAATGCAAGCCGCAAGAACCTAAATGGACACGCGTGGTAATGGGCGCTGATGTGGCTGAAAAGCTGGGAATGCTATGGAAGGAGCAGCATAATGGACGCAGCAATAGATGAATTTACAATTAACCTGGCTATTACAATTATCGTTATGGTATGCGCGTTGGCGCTGTTAGGAGGAACAAATGATTAACAACGAGATTTATAATTATGTGAACCGGGCGCAGCTGGCCATCAATGACTGGCAATGCAGCGGCGAGATTTATTATCTGGAGCAGGCAAAGGCAGAGCTTGCCGAAGCTGTTCTCTTGGCTGATGAACTGGCCAAGGAAAAACCAGTTTTTCTTCAATATAGCGCAGAGGTGCAGGGCCGCGTTGTTTCTAGCTATTTGTGCGATACTCCGGAGGAAGCCTTGGAAGATATTCGCCCCGACCTTGCTGTGGGTGATTTGGTTATAGTCCTTAAACAAGAAGAATCCCAATGGCATCCTTATATTGATATGGATGATCTGATTGAAGAATTTATAAGCCAAGCAGATGATGAGGCTGGCGAAGGTGCAGAAGCATGGTGCGATTTTATTTCCGGTAATGCGCTGGCGCAGGCGAGAAAAGAGCTTGATGAACAGCTCAACGCTGTATTGGAAGCCTGGCTCAAAAAACATAAAGTTGAAGCCGGTTGGTATGACAGAGCCGGCATTGAGGGAACGTATAGATTTTGTGGTGATAAGTTTATCCGTGTTAGCAAGGCTGGCGATGACGCATGAGCCAGCTAAGAAAAATGGAACGCAGAAAGCAGAAGAAGCTGCATCTGTTGGGCGGTGAAGAGCGGCTGAAGATTAAGGCCGGAGACAATGAACCCTTTGGCATCAGCAAGGCCGGCTATAATGCTATCTACCAGGCGGGCTATGAAGCAGGTATGCAGGCAGAGCGTGACAAGATGATACCGTATTATGCCAAATACTTCACTCACCAGATACTGGCAGTCTGCTGCAAGATACTCATGGAGAACTATGGAGAAATACATGTACGCAATACAAGGATCGAGAAATTCACGGAGCTTTATGGCCGTGGCCTTGAGATGCTGGGCGAAGACAAAAGCACCGAACAATATCTTGAGTACATCGAACAATATGGAATGCACATCAATTGGAAGGAGCCGGTGACGTGAACGCAAATCAGAAGCTATGCTGCCTGGAAATAGACTATATCGTATATCGCCTGCTGACTACCAGAAGAATCCGGTATGCTCAGCATCTGGCCTGCACGAGAAAAAGAAAGCTCAGAAGCTACCTGAGTAAACACAGAAGCTTGCGTGATAAGTGCTTCCTGGAAGCACGGAAGCTGCCGCGCTTCTGCAAGACAAAAAAATAACTATATACAATAGTAGAAATTGGGCAGGTGAAATACCTGCCCAAAGCTTGATAAAGCATATTAGTTGAGTGGCATATCAGTGCCGGAAAAAATAACAGCCAAAATAACTTAGGCAGAATGGAGCGGAAGAATGTATGTAAAACGGACATGGAGATGTGGCAAATGCATCGAAGTAGAAAAATACCAGACCTTCCGCTACAAGGGAAAGATGACAGTACGTGCTCCACAAAGCAATCCTACTCCGGAAGCTATGGCCAAGGTAAACGAGCGTAACAGCTACAAGAATCTTCGTCGTCTGCTTAATACTAATTTTGGCAAAGGTGACCTGCATTGTGTATTGACCTATGCTCCGGATAAAAGAGCAAGCAGCCAGCAGGAGGCAAAAAAAGATATCCAGAAATTCTGCCGCAACGTGAAACAGAAATGCAAGCGTCGCGGCTCAAATTTCAAATATGTGGCCGTAGCCGAATACGGTAAGCGCTCTATGCATTTTCATATCGTTATCCATAGCGGGCTGAAGCTGCAGGAGCTTGGCGATATGTGGCCGCATGGACGTATCCATGCAACGGAGCTGGACGGCAGCGGAGATTATGACAGGCTGGCCAGCTATCTTATCAAGCAGACCAACAAGACCTACAACGATCCGGAACGCAGAGTGTTTGCCAGACGTTATGTTACGAGCCGTAACCTTGAGCAGCCGGAGTGTAAGATTGAGAAAGTCAAGGCTGACAGCTGGCGTGAGACGCCGTCTGCACCTAAAGGCTTTTATGTGCTGCAGGATACTGTCGTCCAGGACGTCAGCGAGATTACCGGATATCCGTATCAGTATTACCGTTGCCTGGCACTAGGTGGCGGGAAACCATTGAAAACAAAAAGACTACGCAGGTAGGCGTTTATATCAGCGGCGGAATCTGCCTCGGTAGTTATATACAAGCAAAAAAACGGACAGGCGCAAGAAGAAGTATATCCGCTGCTGCTATAAGCACGGGAAGGGGGAATCAGATTGCTGGTAAAGCACTGGCAGCGCGTCGCAGAGACACGCTTTAAGTATCAAAAAAAAATTCAGATGGCCGTGGATGAAGCGCGTGCCTGCAGACATCCGCATGGGCTGAAGGACAAGCTGAAGCCTAATCCTACCCAGCAGGATGCACTCAATGGAATGCTGCCGCTGAAAAAGGTTAGCGTATACATCGGACGTCGGAGCTATGAGCTTGTCATTGAGCAGCCGGAGGAGTGGCTGGCGGTGATAAGGGAGACGTATGCCTTATACAAAGACTCGCCTATTGGCCACGTCATGCACAAATACTATGACAACTACGAGAACAGGCACGTCCAGCCGGAGGTTATCAGCGGGCTGCAGGGAGTGAGCCGTCAGACGTTCTACGCCTGGCGCAATGAGTTTTTGAGTGACGCTGCTATTATTGCAGCGCAGCATGGAATAAAAAATTTTTAAGCATTGCCGTTTTGTACTTTACAAATCGGCGCTTTTGACGTGGTAAAATAGTATTGTGCAAAATAGCAAGTAAAAATAAAGGCCCTGACGGAGCGTTCCGCCGGGGTTATTTTTATGCCAAAAAGCAAAGGAGGTGAAGGCACTATGGCAGAGGTAAAAAAAGCAGTCAAAAAAGCTGTTAAAAATTCCGGTAAAAAAACTACCCCAAAAGCTGGTAAAAAAACCACGTCGGAAAAGCTCAGTCCGGCGCAGGAGAAATTTTGCCTGGAATACCGTAAGCATGAGGGTAACGGCACTGCTGCAGCCATAGCTGCCGGGTACAGTGAGAGGACCGCCGCACAGCAGGCTACCAGGCTGTTAAGAAATGTTAACATTCTGAAGCGCATAAAAGAGCTGGCAGATGACGCTATCAGAAAGCAGATTATCGGGCTGGATAAACGCGCTCTGGTGCTCAGTAAAATTGCCGAAGATGATGCTGCTGATGTGCAGGCCAGAATCAGGGCGATTGACGTTCTGAACAAAATGGATGGCGTGTATGTTTTCAAGACCGAGGTTAAGATTAGCGGCAATGTCAATGTGCTGCTGAAAAGGCGAAAGAAGGAGTAATGGGCCATGAAACCACAAATAAGCCAGGAAGACTACGATGCTTTAGTAGGCTATCTTGCTGAGTGCCAGCATGATCCGGAGCTTTTCGTAAAACTTTCTTTCCCATGGGGCGAACCTGATACTCCGCTGGAGAATAAGAAAGGGCCGGAACAGTGGCAGCTTGACATACTACGTGAAATAAAGGACGAAGTAAAAACTGCTGATGTTGCCATACGTGAAGCAGTAGCCAGTGGCCACGGCATTGGTAAGTCGGCGCTGGTGAGCTGGCTCATTCTTTGGGCGCTGGGTACCTGCTCGGATACGCGCGGCGTTGTTACCGCTAACACGGAAGCGCAGCTTCGCACTAAAACATGGGCAGAGCTTAACAAATGGTACAACATGTGGATAGCTAAACCATTGTTTGACTACACTGCGACAAGCATTTTCTGCAACGCTGACGGTAACGAAAAGACTTGGCGTATAGATGCAATTCCGTGGAGTGAAACAAATTCTGAAGCGTTTGCTGGCCTGCATAATCAGGGCAACAGAATTTTAATTATCTTTGACGAAGCATCAGCGATACATGACACTATCTGGGAAGTTACGGAAGGTGCCCTGACTGACGCAGACACAGAAATCATCTGGTGCTGCTTTGGCAACCCAACTCGTTCCAATGGCCGCTTTTATGATTGCTTTCACAAACACAGAAATTATTGGCACACTCGCAGGGTAGACAGCCGCAGCGTAAGCTTTTCTGATAAAAAGCAGATTGAAGCGTGGCGCGAAATTTACGGCGAGGACAGCGACTTCTTCAAGGTCCGCGTGCGTGGCGAGTTCCCGTCGGCCAGCGATAAGCAGTATATCTCCCAGTCTATCGTGGATGAAGCACGTCATAGAGTACTCAAGCCGTATCAGTATAATTTTGCTCCGGTTATCATTGGTGTAGACCCTGCGTGGACCGGTGCGGATAAAATCTGCGCATACCTGCGTCAGGGCAACTACAGTAAGCTGCTCTTTGAATATCCGAAGAATGATAATGACCTGCAGCTTGCCGGCAAGATTGCAGCACTGGAGGATGAGTACCATGCTGATGCAGTCTTTATCGACCTTGGCTATGGTACCGGTATCAAGAGTGCAGGCGATGCGTGGGGCAGGAATTGGACGCTGGTGTCATTTGGCAGCACAAAAGGTATACCGCCTAACTGCATCAACAAGCGAGCAGCTATGTGGCAGGATATGCGGCGCTGGCTTATGGATGGCGGTGCAATATCGGCCGATGACAACGTGCTGGCTGATGACCTCGTAGGACCGGAGCTTGCTCCGCGTGACGATGGCAGAGTGCAGCTGGAGAGCAAGGAGAGTATGAAAAAGCGCGGGCTTCCGTCTCCGAACAGGGCGGATGCATTGGCGCTGACCTTTGCTTTTCCGGTACTAAGCAGAAAACAGGAACATGAATACGCCTGGAGCGTCGATAATGGCGCGCAGGAAGAATATGATCCGTTTCATGGAATGTGGTAGGAGGTGAGACCATGGAAGAAATCATTATGCAGCTGCATGGCGGCGGTGGTGGTGGCGGCGGAACGCAGATTAAGCAGAACGCACCCGGAAGCCAGAGCGCTGCAACTATTGACAGCGCGACTGAAGGACAGCGTGAATCGCTGCGTGAAAAGCTGAGCAAGGCAAGAGGCCGTAACTTTACCAACAAGACCGGCGGCAGCATGGTAGATACAATCAAGAAAGCATTGTTGGGTGAATAGCAATGTTTGAAGAAATCTATCGTGACTCAAAGCTGCTGAAGGATAAGCGCTTCGTTCTGGAGCAGATGTACCAGCGGCGCACTTCGTTTGAACCGACGTGGCAACTTCTGTCCCGGTATATCGTTCCGTATCGAGGACGCTTCCATGAGCGTGGCGGCAGCATTGACGGAGAGCGGCGTGACCGCTATCTCATCGACCCTTATCCGATGGATGCGGCAGGCAAGTGTGCTGCTGGCCTGCAGAGCGGACTGACGTCCCCGAGCCGTCCGTGGTTTGAGCTGTCTTTGGCCGATCAGGAAAAGGCTGAATATCATCCGGTGCGTCAATGGCTGGATGATGTGCGTGACGTCATGATGGCCGTATATGCACGTGGCAACACCTACGCTATGCTGTATGATATCGAGGCTGAGCTGTGTCAGTTTGGCACGGCGGCAGCGCTGATGATGCAGGACTATGATACTGCTCTCTGGCACCGCAGTTACACCTGCGGCGAATATGCAGGCGGTGTGGATGCTAGAGGCAGGCTTTATTCCTTCGGCAGACGTTTTGAATTGACCGCTCCGCAGATGGTAGCGGAATTTGGCATTGATAACGTGAGCGTGGCCGTAAAGACTGCGTATAACAACAATGACCATACACAACGCTTTGAGGTTGAAATGCTCATCGTCAAAAACAATGAGTATAAGCCTGACCAATTAAAGCCCGGTAACTTCCCCTGGCAGAGCTTTTACTGGGAGCGTGGCAATCAGCAGCAGTTCCTGCGTATCAGTGGTTACAAGGAGCAGCCGTTTATTATGCCGCGTTGGACTAAGGTGGGCAACTGCGAATATGGTTATGGTCCTGGGCACAATGCATTGGGTAACTGTATGCAGCTGCAGCGTATCGAGAAAGCAAAGCTCCGCTGCATGGATAACGAGGCTGACCCGGCTATGATGTTTCCGGCAAGCCTGAAGAAAGTCAACCGCCAGCCTGGTGCAAACAACTTTATTCCCGATGGTACGCAGATGAACGCTTATCCGATGATACCGCCGGGAGCAAAGCGCTACGAAGGCATGATAGCCTTGAGCAATGATAAACGGCAGCAGATAAGCGCTACGTTCTATAATGACCTTATGGTAATGCTGACGCAGGCGCAGAACAATCCGCAGATGACTGCTAAGGAAGTCGCGGAACGTCACGAGGAGAAAATCCTTATGCTGGGGCCGGTGCTGGAGCAGTTCCATAATGAGGTGCTGGACCCGCTGACCTTGCGTACGTTTGGACTCTGTATGCGCAACGAGCTTTTCCCGCCTATGCCGGAAGAGATTACTGCAGATGAGCTGAAGGTTAATTTTGTGAGCCTCTTGGCGCAGGCGCAGAAGATGGTAAGCCTGCCGAGTGTACAGAATGTACTTGGTATGGTGGGTAACGTAGCAGGTATCTATCCTGAAGCTGCCGACATTATTAACATCGACAACGTAATCCGTGAGGTTGGCGTTATCAGCGGTACGCCTGAGAAAATCATGCGCAGCGAAGATGAGGTGCAGCAGCTCAGAGAGCAACGCCAGCAGGCACAGGAAGCACAGATGCAGCAGGCGCAGATGGCACAGGGCGCTGAGGCGGCCAAGACCGGTGCGGAAGCTGCAAGGCTTTTGAGTGAGGTGCCGGCCAATACGGATAATGCTCTGGATGATATGCTGAGCAGAATGGGGATGAGCTGATGGAAAAGCAAAGATTTGCTGAACTGCTCGTAAACGTCATGCAGACGCAGACGGGCAGGGAATTTATTTATGAGCTGCTTGACACCATGGAAGTGCATGTTCCTAACTATGTTGTCGGTAAAGGAAGTGTTATGGGGTATGAGATAGGCCGGCGCAGCGTCGGTGAAGAACTGCTCCGTATGCTGAGAGATGATACTGAGGAAGGCCTGCAGCTGGAGCTGCTGATGCGGCAGGAAGCGCGGGACCGTCCTAAAGAAAAACACAAAGATGAATTCTATGACCAATTTGAAGGAGGTTGTGTTTAATGCGAAAGAAATGGTTGTACTTTCTGGCTCCTGACGGCGGCGATGCTGGCGGCGGTGAAGGCGGAGCTGGTGGCGATGGAGGCACCGGTGGTGACGGTGGTGCTGCAGGTGGCAGTAAAAGTATCTTTGATAATCCTGATGGCGGCAGCAATCCTGCTGGTGATGGCGTAGCTGGCGAAGTACCGGAAAGCTATGAGTTTAACCTGGGCGAAGGCCTTACAATCACCGATGAACAGAAAACAGCATTTACCGCCATAGCTAAGGATGCAAAGCTTTCACAGGCGCAGGCTGACAGCCTGCTGAAAATGCACAGCGAGATTATCAACGGCTATATGCACGAGGCGGAGGAAGCCATCGAAAAAAACATTGCTGAATGCCAAAAGCAAGGCCTGATTACAAAAGAAAACCTGGGCTTTGCGAAAGCCGCAGTAGATACCTTCGGCGGCAGTGAGGCGATGCAGGTATTGATTGATACCGGTGCTATCAATCATCCTGCTGTCTGCAAGCTCTTTGTAACTATCGGCCAGCTTATCAGCGAAGATAAACCGGCAGATACTCATGTCGGCGGTGGCAAGGGAACCCCGCGGGCAGAAGATATCCTCTTCCCTAACAGCAAATACTAAAGGAGTGAATTAAATGGCACAAACCGGACTTTATAACAACACCGGCCTGGCAACTATGTATGATATTGCGCAGCAGTATCGCTCTGCAGGTAATGAAGCAGCGGCGCAGGTCGTAGAGCTGCAGGCCAAAACCAACCGTCTCTGGGAAGTATTCCCGATGAGAACCTGCAATAGCGGCAGCGTTGAAAAAGCGCTTATCAGAACCAGTCTGCCGGATGTTGCATGGCGTATTATTAACCGTGGCGTAGCGCCTACTAAATCCAGCACTGGCCAGGCAAGCTTTACTACCGGCGGTGTTGAGGCTATTGCACAGATTGATGAGCGACTGATGAAGCTCAACAAGAACAGCAATACCTATCGACTCAATGAAAACTATGCACATCAGGAAGCTATGAGCCAGAAGATGTCTACTACCTTCTTCTATGGTGATGAACAAATCAACCCTGCTGGCTTTACCGGCCTTGGCGCTTTCTACTATGATAAGGCCGGGCAGGATGAAATCTACGCCAATCAGATTGTTGACGCGGGCGGTACCGGTAACAATCTGACCTCCCTTTGGGTAGTGACCTTTGCACCTGATACTGTTTACGGCATCACTCCGGAAGGCGTTCCTGGTGGTTACAGCTATCGTGACAACGGACGTGTTAAAGTGAGAGATGAGAATAACCTTGAATACTGGGGCTATGAATCTCAGTACAACTGGGACGTAGGCCTCTGCGTACGTGACCCGCGCTATGTAGCACGTCTGGCCAACATTGATACTACCAATACCAGCAGCACTGACTTCATCGACAAACTGATTGAAGTATATGACTGCATTGAAAATCCTGACCATGGCCGTACTGTTATCCTCTGTAACCGTAAGGTGCAGACCATGATCAATATCATTGCACAGAAGAAAAACAATGTTAACCTTTCTCTGGAAGACTTCGGCGGCAAGCGTATTCAGCATTTCTGGGGCTCTCCCATCCTGCGTAATGATGCTATCCTGAGCACTGAATCTAAAGTGCCGGTAGAATAAGGAGGTAAGAACATGGCTGTAATGATTGATGCAAAGCTTATTCTTTGCGAAAATGTCGATACTGCAGCGACTGTCACCAGTAAGGCAATTGATATCGGCCGCAACAAATCTTTGAGACCGCTCTATGTTGATGTTAAACTGACTAAGGGCGTAACTGCCGGCCGCGTCAAAAGCGTAGAGCTGCAGACCAGCGCTGACGCAAACTTCTCTGCTCCTATCACTGAGATGGTGGTGACTATCGGCAAAACTGCCGAGCAGCAGAAGCATGCCTGCCAGCTGGCGCAATTCTTCGCGTCCATCCAACCGCAGGGCCGCTACGTCCGCGTAAAAATCACCGGTGATACTACCGCTCCGGCAGGCGGCAAGATTTGGGCATATCTGTCCCCGGATATTCAGGTGCCGGTATGAGATACAAAGTAATCCGCACCTGCTATTGGCAGCGCAGACTTTGGGAAAAGGGCGAAGTGGTGGAGCTGGGTGAGAATGTGCCGGAGCATTTCAAACCGCTTTATAATCCAGCTGAAAGATTGGCCCTGAACAAAAATGCTGACGAGCTTTCGGATGAAGAACTTACGAACGAAACGCCTTCCGACGAAGTGCTTTCGGATGAAGAAACTATGAACGAAGAACCTTCGGAAGAAACGTCTGGCAGCATGGAAAACCCGGATATCATGCCTTCTTCTTTGGAAGATATGAATGTTGGCCAACTGCAGAAGTTGGCACGTGCAAACGGCCTGGAGCCGCCGAAGAATGCAAAAAAACAAGAACTGATTTCCGCTCTGCGCGGAGAATAACATCGGGCCGGAGCTTATTCCGGCCTTTTGTTTTTTAGGAGGAAACCATGAACAACATTGAAATCTGTAACCTTGCGCTTGGCCGTATCGGCGTAGACGAAATCAACCGCATGGATGAGGCAAGCCAGCCTGCAAGAATCTGTACACGTTATTTCAATTTTACCCGTCAGAATGTATTGCGCCGCTTTCCTTGGACGTTCGCAACGAAGCGTGTGCAGCTGGCACTGCTTAATGAAACGGCACCTGATTATAAATACGTCTATCAATATCCTTCTGATGCTCTGGCGATACGCCTTATGTACAATGACAGCTTTGTTGGCCTGCCTAAAGATAATTACTTCCGCATTATGAACGGTAACGGCGGACGCAAGATATACAGTAATATCTCTAACGCCTACGTGGAATATACTGCAGACGTAAAGGACAGTGAAACCTTCGACAGCCAATTCATTGAAGCCTTCAGCTGGAAGCTGGCGGCGGAGATGGCGTTCGCTTTGACCGGTAACATGAACCTTGCGACAAATGCTATCCAGGCATACAATGCTTACTTTACGGAAGCAGCTGGCGAGGATGCTGCAGAAGACAATCAGGAAGAAGCTGTACAGGATAGATTGGCCAACGCCAGATGGGAGGGCTGACAATGGGACTGTATCAACTGAAGCCCAGCTTTGCCGGCGGTGAATTGTCGGACAGCATGTACGGCCGCGTCGATATCAACAAATATGATAGCGGCGCTGCCACGTTAAAAAACTTTACGGTGCAGCGTTATGGTGGCGTGCGTAACCGCAACGGCTTCCGGCATATTGGCGTAACCTATGGAGGCAAGCGTGCCTTCTATATCCCCTTTCTGTATAACACCAATGAAACCTATATCATAGAAGTCACTGCAGGGCATTGCCGCTTTCTGTACAACGGCCAATACATAGTAGAGGATAACGGAGAGCCTTATACAATAAGCAACAATCTTAATCCAGCCGACCTGCAGGGTATCTGCAAAATAAAATATACGCAGAGTGCTGACGTGCTTTTTATCGTGCATCCTGATCATTACCCTATGACGCTTACGCGCTACAGTACATATGACTGGCGCTGGGAACAGATGCCTATAACAGGCGGTCCGTTTGAGGACAGCAATGGCAGTACTGCAACGGAGGATGAGCAGGTAACGCAATTATATCGTTATGGTCCTGGAACCTACGAGCTGACGCTTCCTGATACCGTAACCAATATTTCGGTAGAATTGGCTGGTGCTGGCGGCGGTGGTGGCGGCGCTGCTATCGCAGGAACATATACGGCTCCCGGAGGTGATGGCGGCACAGGTGAATACATCCGCTTTTCAACTGATGTTCAGCCTGGGCAAAAGTATAAGCTTGAGGTTGGTGCTGGTGGTAAAGGTGGTAACGGCAGGTTAAGCGAAAAGTCGGGGAGATACTTGACCGTTGATGGAGATGCTGGTGGCGCTGGCGGCAACACGATTGCGTTTGGCAGGACAGTTAAAGGTGGTGGAGCTGGAAGTGGCGGCCATATTCTTTTCCGGTTCCAGACTACACCAGGCAGCAAAGGTGCGAGCTACAGCGGTGGTGCTGCCGGTGGCATAAAGGGAACAGATGCTGCCAGCGTCAACGGCAAAAGCGGCGGTGACGGGTACTGTAATATCCGCTTCCACTATGGCAGCAAGGCAGCGAAGATAACGGCCAGTGCGACGGAAGGCGAAGTCACGTTAACGGCCGATAAGGATATCTTTGAGAAAGATAACATTGGCAGCCTTATTGAGCTGACTCATTATAAAAAAAGCGAATACAAAAAAGGCAAACCTGATGCAACGGATGAGCTGCTGGTAAGCTGCCTGCCGGGCTCTAGCGTCTATGTAGAGAGCTTCGGCTTCTGGAAGGGAAACTTCTCGTTGGAAAAATATAACGAGAACAGCTCTATGTGGGAGCTTGTAAGAACGCAGGACGGCAATCACAGCCAGAACTACAACTTTACCGAAAAGAACGAAGAGGAATACATCGTCAGGTACAGGGTAACCTCAACGGAATTTGATACTACCATCTGGAGCGGCGAGAACGAGAAGCAGACCGGTTACGTCACTGTGCAGAGCTTCGGCAATGATTATAGCGGTATTATAAAAATTACTGAGTACATCAGCGGTAAAAAGGTTAAAGGCAAGGTATTGCGCACGATTGGCAGTACAGACGCTACGCAAATCTGGGCTTTTTCTCCGTGGAGCAGGAGCAAGGGCTATCCGTCTGCAGCAGGCTTCTTTGAAGACCGCTTGGTATTTGCCGGCAGCACAAGATATCCGCAGACGTTCTGGAGCAGTAAGGTAGGAGATTATTATAATTTCGGAACATCAACACCTGTGGTAGACGATGATGCAGTAACGGCTACTCTAAACGGCGGCCAGATGAACGGTATCAAAGCAATGGTAGCCTTTGGAGAATTGATTCTGCTGACAAGCGGCGGTGAATATAAGGTAAGTGGTGGCCAAGGCAAAGCGCTCACGCCTAGCAATACTTTAAGTCAGGCGCAGGAATACCGCGGCATATCTGACGTATTACCGGTAACTGTAGGCAGCAGAATTGTCTTTGCGCAGCAGCAGGGCAACATCATCCGTGACCTGGCATACAGCTATGAGGCTGATAAATACACCGGCGATGACCTCAACCTACTATGCTCTCATCTCTTCGATGGCCACAAAGTAGTAGCTATGACCTACCAGCAGACTCCGGACAGCATCATATGGTTTGTCCGAGATGATGGCCTGCTCTTGGGACTGACCTATATCAAGGAGCAGGATATCTACGCATGGCATAAGCATAGCATTAAGAATGCGCGCTTTGTCAATGTCTGCTGCATCCCTGGCGGAGAATGTGACGAGCTTTATGCTGTCATAGAACGTAACGGCCAATACGAGAACGTTATGCTGGAAAAGAGGAACGATAACGATGTGCCGGAAGAACAGATTTATGTTGACGACGGCATAACCGTACGTGGCAGCGATATAAAAGAGGTAACGGGCCTGACGTGGCTGGAGGGTGAAACCGTGGCCATACTGGCTGACGGAAACGCGCTGCCGCAGCAGAAGGTGGAAGGCGGTAAAGTTACGCTGAGCGAAAAGCATGGCTACAGTGTTGTGCATGTAGGACTGCCTATTGATGCAGTCATAAAGACACTGCCGATAGAATTCCAGATGCAGGACGGCAGCTCCATTAGCCGCAAGAAGCGCATAGGTAATCTTTCCGTCCTCTTTAAAAACACGCGTGGCGGACTGTATGGCCTGAGTGAGGAAAAACTGGATGAAATCAAATGGCGCGATACTGAAGCATATGGCCAGTCTACAAAACTTTTCACCGGTAAGAAAAAAATCGTCCTGCCTGCTGCAGGCTGGGACGAAACGCAGCAGCTTATCATTAAGCAGGATGCGCCGCTGCCGATGACGGTATTGGCCATTGTGCCGGAGATTGTGCCGGGAGGATAATATGGCGGAATATACTTTTTCTCGTCCGTCTGATAGAGATATTGAATACGTGGCCGCACATCTGCGGCAGGACAACAGGCAGGAGCTGACGGCGCTGTATGGTGCTGGACATGAGCTGGATGTTTTAAAAAGAAGCGTCAGATATAGCGAACTGATTGGCTGCTTTTATGTTGACGGCATACCTGCAGCTATATATGGAGTAAGAAGCCCGGCTGCAATATGCTCTGTCAAATGCGTCTGGCTGCTCATGACCGACGAAACATTGAAGCATAGGCTAGTAGTAGGGCGATATACCAAACGCTTTCTGAGGGCGATTGTGGCGGCCTATGGGCCTATGTCCAATAAGGTTGATGCTGGAAACGCAGAAATCCTGCGCTGGCTCAGATGGCTTGGCGCTGAGATATCGGAACCGGTGCAATGCGGAATATACAATCTGCCGCACAGGGAATTTTATTTTGACGAAAGAATTTTAAAGGAGGGATAGCATGGGCGTAGGAGTAATGATTGGTGCAACTCTCTTGGGCGGTTATCTGCAGGGACGTGCAGCACGTCAGCAGGCCAACGCACAGGCGGCGCAGGCGCAGGCAAATGCTGATATCGCCTATAACAATGCGCAGAAGCTGCAGGAGCAGGCCGAGAAGCAGGCGCAGAATAATGAAATCAACGAGGAAAACAAACGCCGCAGACTGCTGCAGCTGCAGGGGCAGCAGAGAGCCAACATCGGCGCGGCCGGAATCACGGCAAGCGGCAGTGCACTGGCGGCGATGGCAGACAGCCAGTTTAACCAGGAGCAGGAGCTTGCCTTTGAGAGATACAATGCGCGTCAGCAGGTAGATAACATCTTCCAACAGAGTACGGACAATTTGAATCAGGGCGATGCCTATGCGTCGAGCGCCAGAGCCTACCGTAAGGCAGGCAAGCGCGCTATGATGAACAGCATGCTGCAGGCAGGGCTGAGCGTAGCGTCTAATCTTTATACGCCCAAAAGCATGGGGGCGTTGAAAAGCTCAGCCGGTAAAAGCGTAGGCCTGCAAAACTACAGTGTACCGGGCTACACAGAGATAAAAGGACTGCCTGCTCATACCGGTGGCGGCATCTCAAGCTACAGTAATGATGGCTGGGCGAAAGCAAAATGGTAAAAATGTCATTTTGTACTTTACAAATCGGCAAAGTATGTGTGTTAAAATGATAGTGCGGAAGGGAAGCCATTCTCCCATTTTCATCATACTCTAAAAAATTAGCAACGTAGAAAGCATCTGAGGCTAAGCCTTGGGTGCTTTTTGCGTATATAGGAAAGGAGCAGAATATGGCAGTAATTGATGTTTACGAGAACCAGGCAAAGCTCGGTACGCCTGCAAGCCGGACGAGCGGTGTGCATCCTGATATGGGCGGGCAGATGGCGCTGGCAAGGGCAAATGCAAATCTTACCAATACGATGGTCGAGGGAGGGCAGAAGCTCTATGAGCAGATAGCCATTGCCGACGTGATGAAGGCCAATAATGATTATAATATGCAGATGAGCAGGCTGCAGAATGAGCTGCTGCAGAACAAGGAAGAGAACGCAAGGGATAACCTTACCAAGTACGAGGAAGGGCGCAAGAAGATTATCAATGGCATTATGCAAAAAGGACCGTCGACGCTGCGTGGCGTTTTGGGAAGCAAGGCCTTTTACAATACCATTGAGCGTGACTGGACCGGCCAGCGTGCCCAGATGGAACGTTATACCATGGGCGAGATGGAGAAGTACCAGGATACGCAGCTTAACAATCAATACAAATTAGCTTTGAAGGACGTAGCTGTAAACTGGCATAACAATGATGATCTGGACGCTGTTATGCGCCGCGGCGATTTTATGACTGCAGCAAGGTACGCCAACTATGGCCAGGAAAAGATTGCTGAAGCAAGCAACAAATGGAAGGCTGCGGTAGCAGAGACGGCAGCGCAGGCTGCTATCAATTCAGACAGCAGCGAAGGATGGACGCGTGGCGGCGAGATACTGCAGGCCTACGGTTATCTTATGGACCCGCAGAAACGTATCCAATACGATAAGATTATCAGCGCGAGGGAGAAAAGCAATGAACAAATAAAGTCATTCAGCGGACTTTATGACAAATACGATGGGGACTTTGAGAAAGCTGCGGCTAAATATAAGCAATTAAATAGTGGTACGGCCAATATTGCCAAAGGTTTGGCATTTGCACAGGGAGAAGAAGGCAAGGCCTGGGGCAGCAATCAGTGCGCTAACTTTGTAAAAAAATATATTCAGACGGCTGGCGGTGATTATGAAATTACCAGCAGTTTGGCTGACGGTACCTACCTTAACGCAGAACGTAAAGGGCTGACGTTTAATGACCGTAAACAATTAAGGGACGGAGATATTGTCTATTGGCAGGTAGATGGCAGCAAGTACGCTACGAGCGACAACCCGGATGATGTACATTCTGACACCAAGGCCTATAAGGGCATTACCCATGTCGGCATATACAATGCCAAGACCGGCAAGGTTATCCAGAGCGGTAAGCATGGAGTGAGTGAGCTGGCGCTGGATGCTGCCGGATATCATACGGTAGGCTATAGCCATATCGGTGGCCGCGGCATGGACGAGACCGATATGAATAAAAGCCTGCAAGAAATGCAGTCCTATTTCTCAGTGCAAAACACAAGAAAAAGGATGGCCAAGGATAAGGCATTTGATAATTTCTCTTCGGAAGCTGTAAGAATGTTTGAAAGCGGCATACCCATAGAAGAGGCGCTGAGACAGGCGGATGTTTTTGGCGGCACTGATTTAAAAATGCGTTCGATGGCGCGTGGGGCTGTAAGCACAGCTTATTCATGGGCAGGTAACGTAGACGTTTTCGGAAAACGTGCAAGCTCTGGAAGCTCCGGTGTTAGTACAGGCAAAGGGTTAGCTATGGGACAAAAGCAAAAGCTTACAGAGCTTCTTGAAGGCGGTTACTTCAATGACAAAGAAGAATTTGCTGATTTCATTCTGAGCTATGGACCAAGTAAATCTGAATATGATTCATTGATGACGACATACGATAATTTCCGTAAAGGAACTGGCGCATATAAATATAATTGGGGTGAGATAGAAAGCATTGTAAAAGCAAGTACTGGTCTAAAAGGAGAATACGCTCAAATACAATGGATTGGAGCAAAAGATGCTGGTAGAGAATTTATACAAAACTATATGTCAAAAAATGGAGTAGAACCATCAGACAGTGAAGTTATCCAAGCATGCATTGACAGTTTAACAAAACAGACAGTTGCTACATACAGGCAACCTGGATTGCTTTGGGGTACAAACGAGTACAATGTAGAGGCAAGCAATGCTGACTTAGCTCGTGCTGGAATAAAATCTAATGGCATAACCCCGATTGGTGGCGGTATTTACAAAGTAGAGATGATGGACGGTAGAATCTTTAGTATGAGCGGTGAAGATTTAAAAAACAGAATCGGATAAGGAGGACGAACAGCATGGATGAATCCAGATTGAATTTCCTTAAGGGACAAATGGAATCACCATACGCTACGGTACGTGAAAGCACGTGGAAGTTTCATGGTGATGTTCAGCCTGACTATGGCATTGTAGACAATAAGATTACAGAAGAAAAAGCAAAGGACTTGGCTGATATTAACGCAGCTAATGGCATTAAGCCAGTAAGCACAAGCGATAACAGCTTTGTGGACATGGTAAAAAACACCAACGCTTATAAAAAGTACTTTTACAGTAAAGACGATGTGTTGCTGGAAGCAAAAAAAATCAGCGCGGCCACAAACATCCCTGAAAATGCTATCCTGGCTAACGCTGATAATCTGGCCAATGCACGCAATGTATATAATTATCAGCAGAAGGCTATGGACCCTCAGGCAGTGTTTGAGGCCTACCCTGAGCTGAGCGAGCTGGCCAAGCTGAGTGATACTGACGCTGCTATTGCTCTGCATAACTTAAAGAACGTGCGCCAGACGCAGGGCATTATTGAAGCAGCTAAGACCGGCTGGGAGCTTGATAACCTGATGAGCGAGCGCGGCCGTATGGGTTACGCCGCTATGAACGGCAAGGAGCTGACGGATGCTGACATTGCACGTTTAGGAGAAATTGAAAAAGCACAGAAAAATACCAAGGAACTGCCGGGGCTTTTTGAGGACCCGATGAGTGCTATTGTCGGAGGCACGGTGCAGAGCGGCAAGATGATGCTGCGTAATGCTCTTAATGGCCAGAAGATGGGCGTATATGGCGCTGGCTTCGGCGCGCTTCTCGGCGGCATTGCCGGTGGCGGTGCAACGCTGGGTGCAGGTGCTGCTGCAGGCGCGGCAGCAGGTGCCAAGATTGGTTATAGTGTCGGCAGCCGTATCGGTATGGCGCAGGATATGTATGACGAAATCGCCGGCAACAACTACCTTGATTACAGAGGCTATAAGGATAAGCAGGGCAGGCAGCTGCTGACAGATAATCAGGCGCGCAGCTATGCTGCTGTAGCGGCAGCGTTGGAAACAGGCATAGAATTCAGCAACGCAGATAAAATCCTAAGCGTCATCAAAGGCGGTGCAGGTGCGCAGAGCATCAAAGAAATTATCAGCAGTGCCAAGGACAGCACGGAGCTGCAGAGCCTGCTTGCCGCATATCTGCGTGACAGTGCAAAGAACATCGGAACAGTGGCCATCTCCGAGAGCGCGGAAGAAGGAGTGCAGGAGATGAGCAACAGAATTATTTCTGATATTGCTGCAGCAAACAATCCAGGCGGTGATATCCCTACATATACGGCAAAGGACGTTATTGTTGGCGGGCTGGAGGCAAGCTGGCAGGCGCTGCCTGCGTCGATCGGCTTTGGCGCTGGTGCGCATGGAGCAAGCACGGTATCCTTTATGCGTCGTGCATCCGCGGCGCTGCAGCTGAAAAGCGAAGAACAGAAGGCTAACCTGCGTGATGCTAACGGCATATCTATGCTGAGAAGTCTTGCTGAGGATATCAAAAACAATGCTTTGTTTAAAAAAGCTCCGGAAGTATATAACGAAGTACTGAATAATCAGCTCAAAGGCACGGAGCTGGAAACTATTAACATAGATACAGAGTACGTCCTTAATCAGCAAGGCGGCTATGAGCTTTTGAAATCTGCAGCAAAGGCAGCAGGCATAGGCGAACAGTATCTTAAAGACATCATCGACACTAAGGCAGACTTGAAAATCAGTACAGCAGATTATGTATCTAAGCTGCTGCCGACTGAAATCGGTGCCCATCTGGAAGACTACATCACATTCAGCGATATCAGCGAATGCCTGGCACGCAACAGAGAATATGCCGGCAGGATGCGCCGCGAGATGGACCGCATATTGGCATATGAGAACCGCCAGCGTGAAGATGCTTTGAATACCTACCTTGATAATAACTTCCATACTCCGGAAACCCGTGAGATAGCAGAGGCAGTATTGCGCCGCTTCCCGGACAATCCTAAGGAAGGCGTAAAGGAAATCAGAAAATCACTGCAGGCCAAGATTGACGAGCCGCTTAATCAGATTATCGAAGAGCTGGAAAAGGGTATGGGCAACGGCGTAGCTGTAGTAGAAATCCCGGAATATGATAATCAGATGCGTGGCATCAAGGTAAGCAATGACGACCCATGGTATCAGCGCTACTATAAAGAGAATAAGCATAAGCCCTCTAAGATGGAGCTGCGTGAGCTGGCGCGTGAGATTTGGACCGGCCACAACGAGTATGGGCTCTTTGGCTGGGAAAACCGCACTCCGGAAGAGAACCAATGGTATGAGAATAACAAGGCAGCTATGGAAGCAACGGAAGAAGCTATCCGCAGATTGGATGCATTGACTCCTGCTCTGGAAAAAATAGATCCGGGCGAACTCTCTATTACTGAAGGCCTGAGCGAAGAAGGCTTTGAGGTATACCGTAAGCTGCGTGGTAAGCTGGAAGGCGCTGAAAGCAAAGAAGTGCGGCAGGCAGCACAGATGAGTGCTATCCTTGCCGCACGAATGGCAGACCGCATGGCTGAGCTGCATAGACAGGTTGGCCATACTAAATATACTGCGCTTGATTATGCGCGTAGTATTGGACTTATCAGAAGTGAGAGTGAAGCTGCTGAGCAGAAGTTTAATCAGGCAGTAAATGTAGGTATAAATGAAAATACCAAATATAAACTTTTAGATTTAGATGTTTTGCAAGACAATATAGGCACCGACAAAGAAACTCCGGAGGCTAATCAAAAAGCCATAGATTACATTAAACATGTATTAACTGAAAATGAGCCGGTCACTACAAAAGATTTGTCAAGTGTATTTGATTTTAGCAAGATGAGTGAATATGATCAGCGTCATATTGTTTTGGCAAAATCGCAAAGAGGGCGAAAAAACAAAACGGAAAGGCAGGGAAGAAATTTAACCATCAGTAATACTAGAGAGATTTTGCAAAATGCAGTTTTAGTTGAGATAAATCCATCAAAGCATTCTAATGAAGTAGACAATAAGTTACGTGAGGATATCAAAGGTTCATTGTCATATAGATTTGTTATACCAGTAAAGTTAAATGGACAGGCTCAAACGTTGGTCATTACTGCTATTGGGACATCTGCTAATGTACTAAAAAAATTAAACGAAGTAACTTTATACGAAGTTTACACAACAAAAATCCCGCCATCCCAGAGACAAGCTTCCCTGAAAGATGGCGGGATAGGGGATGCTTCAAAAGAAACAATTCCCTCTGAATATAGTTTAGCAGAGATTTTAGCAAAAGTCAAAGACCTTAATCATAAACCTTATGTTGATAAAGAAACAGGCAAGCTAATAATAGAAGACCAGATGGCTATAGGCTCTATGAAATTAGACCAGAAAGCATGGCATGGCACGCCTTACGATTTTGAAAGGTTTGATATTGGCAAAATCGGCGATGGCGTTGGTGACCAGGTACATGGCTGGGGCCTGTACTTTGCTAAGGATAGAAAAATATCAGAGGCATACAAGGAAGTGCTGGGGGCTGACGCTGGCGCAGTAATTGTAGATGGGGTTACGTACAAAATTGATGAGGAGGGAGATTGGGCAACAGCAGCAGGACAGAAGCTCATTGACAATGATCCGTTAGAATTTGTTCTGGATACGTTTGATGCAATGACCGGAAACAAGAATAAGGAAAGGGCAATAAAAAGTTTAAAGGAAAGAATTGCCGGAACCAAAAGAACGGCTAATACAGAAAGCTATATTGCTAAACTAGAAGAAGCGATAAACATTATTGAAAAAGCTGACGTGAAGTACGAAAATACTTCACGCCTGCTGAAAGTGGAAGTTCCAGAAAACGATGTATTGCTAGACGAACAAAAGACTTTCATTAATCAGAACAAAAATGTACAAGCGCTTTTGAAAAATACTATAGAATCTTTGGATGATGCGCGGTCAATGAAGTTCTGGGAAAATCTGCTGAACTTTAAATTAAGAGCTTTTGATAATGCTGGCAAGGTTCAGTTTAAGATTGATGGCTTCAATAAATTAGCAGATGGCATTGGTAAGCTTTTAGAGAGCAATTCTAATACATTTGGCTATAGAACGCTTGCAAGAAGCTTGGAAAGATACGGATATAGCAAAGAAGAAATTGAAAAGCTAAAGTCAGATGGTGAGTATCGTAATCAAGAACAAGAGAAGCTCAGAAGCCAGGCTGCTGCTTTAGAAGAAGAATTAGAGCGTGCCAAAGCAGAAGATGCTGCTGCAAAAGAGGAGGTTATCAATCAGGCAAAAGCTGATATTTCCGGTACTTTGGGGGGCATGTTTTCCGGCAACAAGATTTACGATGCTCTGGCGAAGGCTATGGGCGAAGAGGATTATAATTGGCGTGGCGCGTCTGAGCTGCTTAATGAGCACGGAATTAAAGGCATAGCTTACGAAGGTATGAAAGATGGCCGCTGCTTTGTCGTCTTCGATGATAAGAGCATTGATATTATAGAGCGCTACAACCAGGATGCTGGCATAAGTGAGAGTGTACATATCGGCACTGAGCTTACTGTACAACGTTCAGCGCAGGAAGTTATTGATGCTTATAATGAACTGGATGCTATGAAACCAGTAACACTTGAATTTGCAGAACTTACTGGGCTTGACGTAAAGGAACAGCGAAAAGCGGCAAGAAGGAAATTTGATGAGCTGTACAAGAAAGATGGTGACTCAATTTATCTTACTAACAGGTATGGAGATAAAATCAACATTCCTACGGCAGTATTTAAAGAAATTAAGAGACACACAGCTAATATTGACGCATTGCAAGTCATTCCACATATCCAGCAATTATTAGATAGAAGTATCTATCTCTACACTACTATCCCAGATATAAATAGAGAAAAGCGCATGACGAGATATGTAACTGAATACAGAACATATGGAGCTAAAGTATTCATTGATAACACTGAATACTTTGCTAAGTGCGTTATAAGGTTACAAAAAAATGGAGAAATTATTCTTCATGATATTGATATAAATAAAAAAATAAAGGATGAAACTTCTGACCGAAGTGCCCCCGGTTACTATCCGGGACTTGGGTCAACAAGTTCATCCTTTATTATAAATAGTATACCATGGTGGCTGAATGAGGTCAAGACTAAGCTGCTTGATAGCAAAAAACTCATGCAGGAAGCAGGCCAGAAGGGCTTTTATAAAATCAAAGGCCAGACTGCCTTTAAAACTACCGGCGAGAAGGTTATCTCTCTGTTCAAGGCTGCAGACCAGTCAACCTTTATGCATGAGATGGCTCATATCTATCTGCATGATATGCTGGCGCTGGCAGAATTGCCGAATGCTCCGAAGCAGCTGCTGGATGATGTGGCCACGATTAACCAGTGGGCAGCGTGGAATGATACGCAATTTGCCAAAGAGTACAAAGGTACTGCTATGGAGAGTGAATTTAAAAAGCTAAACGAGCAGATGAAAACTGCAGTTGCCCAAGGCTCCGTTGAAATCGAAGGCAGGGCAATGACCTTGGAACAGATGCAACGGCTCTGGATGCAGGAACGCTTTGCCCGCGGCTTTGAAAACTATCTGAAGAGCGGCGAGGCGCCTACAGAAGCAACGCGCAGTATCTTCCGGCGCTTCAAGCAGTGGCTGACTAAAATTTACCGTGCATTCAGCCAGATTGGCGGTACTCCGTCCAAAGAGGTTAAAGCAGTTATGGACCGCATGATTGCCAGTGAAGATGAAATCGACATTGCTATGAGGAAAAAAGGCGTAGATGATTTTGCCGAAAGCGGCGGCATGGATTATCTGGAAGGAAGCACGAAGGACGTATATCGCCGTATGGTAGAGCGCGCCAAGGCTGACGCTGAGGAAAAGGTGCTCAAAATAGCATTGAAGGACGTCAAGGAAGATTATCGGCAGCAGGAAAAGGAACTGTTTGCGCGTGAAGAAGCGGAATACCGAGAGAAGCTGGCTGCAGAACCGGTGTTTATTATCCAGGAGCATATCAAGAATAACCCTAATACGAGCAGGTCTGTTATCTGCGAAACACTTGGCATGAACGTGAAAGATTACGTTAAGCAGCTTAAAGAGTATGGCGGCAGCTTGGATGCTGCGGTAGAAGCTCATATGAAAGAGTTTAAGAAAGGGATAGATAACAGCGGCATAGATGCTCAGTATTTCCGTGAACGTGCGGAAGAAGTGGTGCAGGAGAGCAAATACCGTAAGCTGGCCACGGCGATGGAGCTGGAAGCGTTTGAGCGCATTGCCAAAAAGCAGCGTAACATGACTACCAGAATAGAGGCCGAAGACAAGAATGATGCTGCAGAAAAAGGTGTCATTAAGACGGTAGACAAGATGACCAGGCAGAGCAAGCAGATAGAAGAGCTTACTGCAGAAACAAAGGGACTGAAGCAGGATAAGCGCGAGCTGCTTGCTAATGTGCGTGGCCTGCGTGATGCAGCGCTTCGTCATTACAAGGACTATGTGCAATTCGTTGAGATGAAGCTGGAGGTTATGCCTATTGAGGATGCCAATAACTACCAGATGTGGCGCAGAAAGTCGGCGCAGGCGCAGTACAATTCCGAGCAATCTCTTATCAAAGGCAACTGGGATAAGGCCGTCAAATACAAACAGGCTCAGCTGATCTATGATATGTTTGCTGACAGAGCTGTCCGCAACGCCAAGCAGATAAAGAAGATTGAAGATGGCCTGAAGCGCAAGCAGCAGACAATCAGCAAGGCGAAGAACATATCTGCAGATGAACGTTATGCGTATAATCATCTTATGTATGTGTTTGGCTTTTCTGACGCAGACGCACCGGTACCGCCGCATTATGAGGGCATCATGGAAGTACTCATGAAAGCAGATGCTACAAGGGAAGAAGGCGGCCTTATGCTGGAGTCTCCGTTCTTCGGACCAGATGGCCAGACCAATCTGCCTGAATGGTTCCTGCAGGCGGCGATGAACAGCAATAAACGTAAAGCAGGGCATAAGGATTTGAGCAATATGCAGGTTGATTTGGTGGCACAGGTTATGCATATCATCTATAAGCGCGGTATGGATAATATGAAGCTGGCCACGATTAAAACCAAGGATGGCAGAACCCTGACTGTTGACGAAGCAGTTGCTGAGATTGAAGGGCAAGTGCGCCAGCGTATGATAGAACTCGCTAACGCTGACCCGACTGGTGCCAATAAAAACAGATGGCAGGATGACGCTGCAAACTTTATAGACCAGGCTGACAGGTTACTGATTAAGCCGGAGGTGGAGCTGAAAAAGCTGGGTGATGTGGCGCTGCGGTATATCTACGACCCGCTGAAGGAAGCTGCAGACAAAGAGCTGAAGATGGCCGTGAATATGCAGAACAAATTAAAAGGACTGTTTGGTGCCTACTCTCCCGAGGAACTGGCAGATATGCGTAACAAACGCCGCTATAAATTTGGCTCATCGGTTATTACCAAGGAGCAGGCCATTATGATTGCGCTTAACTGGGGTACAGAAACTAACCAGCAGCGCGTCTTGGACGGCTATCACGTCAACGTAGCGCAGGTTAAAAATGTGCTGCAGTATCTGGATGAGCGTGACTGGAACCTCGTCAACAGTATCTGGAAGCTCTACGATATACATTGGGACCAGATAAGAGAGATTGAAGCACGCATGACCGGTGCCGTGCTGCAGAAGCAGGAAGCCAAAGGCTTTGTTGTTGTCGGGCAGGACAGAAAAATCTATACCTTAGATGGTGGCTACTTCCCTATTAAATACGACCTGCGGGATTTGCGTACGCAGGAGCAGGCTGATGCTGCACAGCAATCGGCAATGAGCAACATTGCAATGTCTTTAGGCAAGGGCTTCCTGAAAGAACGTACTCAGCATAAGGTTGAGCGCAGGCTGGATCTAAGATTTGAAGTTATCAGCGGCAGTATTACTGACGTTATTCATCTGGTAGCATTCCGCGAACCGGTACGCGACGTTCGCCGTATCGTTCTTAATGATAATTTTAAAAACCTTGTCTATAATTACCTCGGCCAGAACGCTTATAAGAATCTGAAAAAGTGGACCAGCGATTGTTGGGCGGAAGAACCGATACCGAGGACGGCCTACGAAAAGGGCATGGCCAAGCTGCGTAACGCTCAGACAATGGGAACAATGGGCTTCAGGGTAACAACGGCGCTGCTGAATATCGCTAACGCTTCGAGCGTAGCTCATTATATGGGCGCTGCTGAGCTGCTGCACTCGCTTAAAAAGTTTTACAGTGCCCCGCGTCAGTATACGGACTTCGTTTTCCAGCGCTCTGTATTTATGGCAGAACGTGCGGAAACCATGGATGCCAGCATACATGATGCGCTGAAAGGTCCTAATATCTTGGATGGTATTCCGGGCATTGGTAAGGCTGGCGAGGTTATCAAAAACAATGCGTTTAAGATGATAACCTGGACAGACCTGATGCTGGCGTTGCCGCTTTGGCAACACGAATATGAAAAGACCTACAATGCAGAGGTGGATGCCGGGCGTTCACCGCAGCAGGCGAGGGAAGCAGGCGTAAATGCCGGCGATGCTGCAGTGCGCTGGTGCTTCGGCTCCGGCCGTACGGTAGATAAAGCTGCCATCCAACGTAAGGGCAGCGAGCTGATGAAGCAGCTCACTATGTACTACAGCTATAACTCTACAGTCTATAATGCTCTCAATTATAAATTATGGGAAGCGAAGGTAGGTTATAAGAAGGCTGTAGCGGCAAGCGCAAAGAATAAAAGCATGGCTCTGATGAAAGCTGTAGCTCATGCCGGCGATGCGCTGCTGATGTGGGTACTTCTGCCGGCGGTTATCTCAGCGATGCTGCGTGCTGGCGCAAGCGGTGACGATGATGACTGGAAGATTGAAAAGCTTATCAAGAGCATAGGGCAGGAATCTCTTACAGGCATTGTCGGTGGCATACCGGTGCTGCGTGATGCTGTACCTTACTTTATGGCCAAGGTATTTGACGAGCATCAATTCGCTCCAAAAATTCCTATCCAAAATACCATTGAACAGACAAACAGAGTTATCCAAAGCGCTGTCAGTGACAAGAAAACTATCAGCGATACGCTGCGGGAGATGGGCAAGCTGACAAGCCAGGTTACCGGAGCGCCCAGCACGTTAATAGATAGCTTTACAACAATGCTGCAGTATCTGGAAAGCGGCTTCGATGAAAGCGTTGCGGATTATCTGCGCGCCTTGATTTTTGATAAAAAGCTGAAGAAAAATCAAAAATAGTCATTTTGTACTTTACAAAACGGCCTGAAAGCCGTGGTAAAATATTATTGTCAATAAGTATGCAAAAAGCCCTGGCTGATGCCGGGGCTTTTGCGTTATGGAAAGGAGCAGAACATGACAGTACAGAAAGACGTTACTAAAAACATATATGTTGGTAACGGCTCAACGAGGACATTTCCGTTTACCTTTGAGTGTCCTGCAGAGCATCCGGAATATATTAAGGTATATCTGATGCAGGATGATGGCACGGCGCTTGCCACAAGCGATTATCAGCTGGACATGGATGCAAGGCAGATAACATATCCTAGTAGCGGAACAGCGTTGCCGGAAGGCAAGAAACTGGTTATTATGCGTGAGCTGCCGCTCCAGCAGATGATGAACCTTGTCAACAATGGGCCGTACTTCGCGGAAGATGTGGAGCTTGCGTTTGATGAAAACGTAATGGCTATGCAGCAGATAGCCGAGAAACTTAACCGCAGTATTATCATGAGTGTGGATATAGATGGTGATGCTTTTGTCAATGAAGTGCCGTTTGAGGCCGGCAAATCGTTTAGAATTGCGGATGATGGCAAGAGCATCGTGCTGACAGAGGACCCGGCAAGAGTAAGAGAGATTGTGTTGGAAGCATCAGATACGGCTCAAGCACAAGCGCAGAGCGCATCTGCAAGTGCAGCTGCAGCGGCGCAGAGCGAAGATAGTGCTGCTGCATCAGCAAGCGAAGCCGGTAACAGTGCGCAGTCTGCGAGCGTGTCTGCTGCAAGTGCTGTAGAAAGCGCAAGGTTAGCAGAGGGTTATAAGCAGGAGGCATTAACCGCGAAGAATGATGCTGCTACATCTGCAACCAACGCCAAAACTAGCGAAAACAACGCAGAAGCCAGCAAGGAAGCGGCACAGTCTGCTGCAAGTAATGCTAACAACTTTGCAACCAGCGCAAGTAACAGCGCAAGCGAAGCAAAGAGTTACCGAGATGCAGCTAACAATTATGCAGCAAATGCTAAAAACTATAGCGAGAATGTCAACGTGTTTTTACCTAGTGTGTCTTCTGATGGTGTATTGAGCTGGACGAATAAAGCAGGCTTGGCGAATCCTGCGAGCGTGAATATCAAAGGTGCAAAAGGTGACAAAGGTGACACTGGCGCACAGGGTATACAAGGTGTAAAAGGTGACAAAGGCGATAAAGGTGATACCGGTGCGCAAGGCTTACAAGGTATTGCTGGTACTGCTGCTACTATCCGTATTGGTAGTGTGTATACAGGTGAACCCGGTACTAACGCAAGTGTTTCCAATAGTGGTACTGCTAGTAATGTTGTGTTGGATTTTACGTTGCCTAGGGGTAAAGATGGTAAAGATGGTGGCGTTACTGTTGATGCTGAACTGTCTGATACATCTATGAACCCTGTGCAGAATAAAGTTGTAAAAACGAATATGGACTCTCTTTATAACAACCTTATGACTAAATTAAATGTGTACAGAAGTGAACTTCCTACTAAAGTATCAGATTTAGAAAATGATGCTGGCTATTTGACGCAACATCAATCGCTTGATGGCTATGCGAAAACGTCTGTGGCTAACATATGGACAGGACAGCAAACTTTCAATAAAGCGATACTCAAAGACACTGTGCTTGTAAAGGCTCACATTAGGCAAGAAGTATATCAATCTGAATATATAAATGGCACTACCATAACACCTACTAGGAGCACTATGTGTCTTGTTACAACAGGTGCTACCACCTTAGATATGACAACTATAGTTGCCGATTTCTTATCGGTCAACAAAGCCTCTACTGTGTTCACTGCCTATATTACCTCCGACGCTGACTACACCCTAACCATCACCAACGCTGGAACTATTAAATACATCGGTAGTGCTAGTGATGTAGCTATTACAAGTGCAGGTCTGTTGTTGAACATTATGATGCTCAAAGATGCTAGTGGTAATGTGACTAGCATTGTGCAAGCATCTAAGTTATCGTGAGGTGAATATAATGGGACTTAATAGAATGATGATGAAAAACGGACAAAGCAAACAACTATATCATCTCAAATCATCCTATGTGCAAATTGGAGACCAAGATAACCCTATAACCTTTTTAGGATTTTGCGCAGAGGAAATACAAGATGATTTTTTTGGTACTATACCGCCTATGGGAAGTTTAAGTCCAAACGAATATTGTGGCGCAAAAATAAAGAACGTTTTGATGGATGTAAACCCGGATGAAGGCGTGGGGTATTTTGGAATAGTTGATTTTTACGGAAAACTACCAGAAAATGCCATAGGTGAGTATGAGTTACTTGATTTTAGAATACCGCAGTTGAATGTGTTCTGGGTATCAACAGCCCGCTATAATGAAAGCACTAATACAACATCGTGTATTTCCGATGAAGATTATTTTGTTTTTGATGGCATTGACAGCTTAAAAAACCTTTATATTACTATTGCTCCACATGTGTCAAGCTATAGTAAATAAGCGAAACATGAGGTGAATAAAATTGATTACAAGATATAAATACAAAGAGAAAACCTACTCTAACATCTATGAGTTATCCGAAGCCTTAGGACAGGAAGGTATCTTTATCCCCCTGTCCCTTAGTGATGAAGCCTTGGCAGAATTAGGCATAACTGTTATGCGTGCGGAAGAACCTTTGGAAGTGATTAAGCAACGTAAGATTACAGAGCTTAAAGCAGAGCGTGACGAAGCAGAGGTTACTCCCATTGAATACAATGGAAACCTCTATGATTACGATGAGAAAGCTCGTGACCGCATCAGCGCAGCAATTATTGCGTTGGAACTGCAAGGCGAGGGAGCTATAATAGAGTGGACCACGGCAGATAATGCCGATACGCCAGTAACTGCTAACGATTTAAAGATGATTATTGCTGCCGTGGCGGTGCGCTCAAACAAACTGCATACTGCTTACCGTGTATCGAAAGAAAAAGTTGAGGCAGCAACTACGGCAGCAGATGTAGAAACTGTGATATTTAAAGTTTAATTATAGGGGGTAGCAGATGATAGAACACTCTTTAGATGCGGCGTTGAGTTCCGTGATCAACGTTGTATCTGGTGGCGTAATTACGTTGCTAATCACGATGTATCGCGCTAAGAAAAAAGAAAACGATGCTTTAAAAGCTGGCGTACAAGCTCTTCTTCGGGACCGTATTATTCAAGCGTACAATCATTATGTCTGTGAAAAAGGGTGGGTCCCGATTTATGCAAAAGAAAGCATAGATGCTTGTTATAAAAGTTATGAGGCTCTTGGCAATAATGGCGTGATTGATAATCTTATGCAGCAGCTCAATGATCTGCAGAACTATCCGCCAAAAGATAAAAGAATGAGAGGTGAAGATAATGCGTAAGTTTTTGAACATGATTAAAAAAGACGATAACGCCTACAGTGTGGGCAGGGTATGCGCCGTTGTAAGCTTTATCGTTTGGTGTGGTATATCGATTTGGCTGGCAGCGTTCGCCAGAACCTGGGGTAACTACGAGTCTTTTACATTAGGTATGGTGGCGCTGTTGCTTGTACAACTTGGAAACAAGGCTATTGAAACAAGAATGTTTAAGGTGGCAAAGGAGGAATAAACTATGATTGGAGATTTATCTAAACGCTATGAGTCCAACGGCGACGCCGGCTGCATTAGCAATGGCTACGGCGACGCCGGTGGAAAATCTTATGGTATGTATCAGCTGTCCAGCAACATGGGAGTTGTTGATGACTACATCAGATGGCTGCGTAGAAATGGCTATTGGTTTGCAGAGAATTTAGCAGAGCATCCAGTTGGTAGTCTTGCTTTTGATGAGGCATGGCGCTGGCTTGCCTATAGTAACAACAAAGCTGACTTTGAAAAAAGCCAGCATGACTATATCTGCGATGCTTATTATAAGCCGGCTGTAGCTGCTCTCAAGTGTAACGACTATAATATCGAAAAGCATCATGAGGTTATGAAAGATGTTGTTTGGAGCCGCGCTGTACAATATGGCGCTGGCAACATTGGGGAGATGTTCGCGGAAGCCTGCGAGAAGCTGGGATATCCTAACCTCAGCTATGTTGATGACAGCAGCTTTGATGCTGATATGATCAAGGCAATCTACCTGAAAGTTTGCAGTACTCCGGCATGGACTAATGGCAGCCCTGCTTTAAGACAAGGGCTGTACAGCCGCTTTGAAAGAGAGTGCGCAGAAGCACTGGAAAGAATTTAAAGCTCATGCTTTAAATATAGTCACCGTGCAAGAGGCTTTAGTTATTCCCTCTCCTATACGCGTAGCATTTTCTGGTAATTTTTGCGTAACAGCCGGTGACACAGTTTATAATGATAGGGGGTGGTATGATGGAAGAGCTGCAAGCATTTGTAACCGACAAGAAGTTTTTAGCCGGCCTTATCATAGGTTTTACGCTTGGTGCATTGCATCATTACTTCGGACTTTAATTTAGTTATATCCTGAATATCCAATACTACGAGAGACGTAATTTAATACGTGTTTTGCAAAAAAATCACCTACAAACTGTTTCGAAATGGTTATAGGTGATTTTTGCTATGAGGTTAAGATGAGACATGAAAAAAATTGGAATACAAAAATCATCCTTGCTTTTGCCGCTGGGTTGCTTATTGCTGGTGGTATCTATGTCACTAACCGTGCAGGCTGGCTCACCACAGAAAACGGACGAAGTAACGGAGTACGTGATGACGGAGTATCAGTACAGCAAGTTAAAGAGCAATTTGGCAGAGCTGAAAAAAATCAACATTCAATCACAGACGGCGTTACAGCAGTCGAGGGAAGAGTTGAGAGCATCCAACAGCAAACTGCTGACGTTGCAGAATCAACTGAAAGAGCTGAACAACGTCTGTCTGACGCTGAAAGTCAAAACGAAAGAGCAGGAGAGCTTATTGCAGAATGCGAATCAATCCTTGGCTCAGTTAGAAAAAGAGTTCAACCTAAAGCGAAAACAAATTAAAAGACAGCGTAATATAGCTTACGTTATTGCTGGGTGTGCATTGTATGTAGCGATAAAAAATTAACAAGGGAAACAGAAAAGGCAGGAGCGAATCCTGCCTTTTAGTATAGTAATTAAGCTGCCAAATTTATAGCAATAGTAAAAGTATATACGCTCATACCGTCACGGTTCCGCGGCACCAAACAATGATATACGCTTATTATCATTTATAAATGATTTAAGTAAAGAAGGCTGATTGAATTCTTAGAGAGTCAATCAGTTTTTTTGTATTCTCAAGATGACTAAGGAGATTCCTATGACCATAGAAAATAAATTGGGCATTACTAATTCTGCGGAGCTGGCCAAGGAAGAAGAGCGACTCAGTAAAATGCAAGCTATAAAACTATTTGAGAGTGATGCTTTGGCGAATCTACCGGCCGGGAAATTTTCGACACTGCCTTTCATTCATGAGTATCTTTTTCGCGATATCTATAGCTTTGCGGGAGAGATTCGTGATGTGAATATTGCTAAGGGTAACTTTCGCTTTGCTCCCTTGATGTACCTGCGGGAGGCTCTGTAGCATTTGGACGCCATGCCCCATGGCAGCTTCGACGAGATCGTGGAAAAGTATGTGGAGATGAATATTGCTCATCCTTTTCGCGAGGGTAATGGCCGCAGCATGCTCATTTGGCTGGATGATATGCTGAAAAAGGAGCTGGGGCAGTGCATTGACTGGTCCATTGTGGATAAAGAGGATTATCTTTTGGCTATGGAGCGGAGCCCCATTCGTGATATCGAAATCAAGCATGTGCTCGGCAAGGCTTTGACCAATAACATTGCTGACCGCCTCACCTACATGAAGGGCCTAGACGTAAGTTATCATATCGAAGACTACAATGCTTATAAGGCCGAAGAGCTGTGAGTATGCAAAGTACAACTATATCACTTTGGTAATACAAATATATAAAGATAAAAACAAGAGCTAGGAGACAGCGCGCTCCTAGCTCTTATTTTGTTAGTAGCACAAAAGCAATTGCATCTATATCACTTTGGTGATATAATAACCATGAGGATATAAAAGAGGGGGTAATTATGGATAAGCTTATAACTATCTATCATGGTTCTGAAAATATCATAGCAAAACCGGAGTATGGCAAAGGTCGCTTAAACAATGATTTCGGACAGGGTTTTTATTGCACCACTAGCGAAGCTTTAGCCAAGGAATGGGCTGTGTCCTCCATGCGCAATGGCTTCGCCAATTGTTATACGCTAGATACAGAGTTTTTAAATGTTTTAAATCTTAATACTCCCCAATACACTATTCTTAATTGGATAGCAATATTGGTAGAACATCGTCTTTTCACTGTTAAAACACCTGTGGCCAGAAGAGCTAAACAGTACTTAATTGATAATTTTACAGTAAACGTGAATGCATACGACTTAATCATCGGCTACAGAGCAGATGATTCCTACTTTGATTACGCAGAGTCATTTATCAATAATGGTATTTCGGTTCAGCAATTAGCAAGGGCTATGCGCTTAGAAAAATTAGGTGAGCAAATTGTCGTTAAATCTAGCTTTGCTTTTTCAAAATTGCAGTTTCAAGGCTATAGCGTAGCTGAAAGAGAGCGCTACTACCAATTGCGCAAGGATAGGGATGATGAAGCTAATAGATTGTATTGGGAACTACTGGAAGAAGAAAATGACGGTCTCTATATACAGGATATAATAAGAGGGGGCATAAAAAATGACGATGCGCGCATACCAAGAAATGTATCTGAGTAATGCCCAAGCTGTGTTAGGGGATGCTTTTGATTATGCCGTCAATGTTTGCCATTACTCTGGAGAAGATTTTATAAAAATGTTTGTTGTAAGCACCATTAGTACAAAAATCGCCAATGGCGAGCCCGCCTACACTAAAGGAAAAAGTGGCATAGAGGTGCTTATAGACATAGTATACGAAACTACCGGCAAATATATCCCAATAATACCTGAGGCAAGATTTTCTCGGTCTCCTGAATATTGGATTGGTTGGGCGATAGCTTATTATCAATGGTACTCCTGCAGAAAATTCGGGGAGATTTTTAGGGCAATTAGCTTTGCCGATTTAAAAAGCCTCTATCATACTTTACACGAAGCAGACATTAGCAAATTCGTGGATATAGTTGATGCGAAAATGAAGGAGTATTATCCAGAAACAAGGCTTAAAAGCTTTAGAAGTACGAATGGATTAAGCCAAAATGAGCTAGCTAGAGTTTCTGGTGTTAATTCTCGCTCCATCCAAATGTATGAACAACGCCATAAGAATATCAATAAGGCTAGTGCAGAGACAGTTTGGCGGTTGGCTAAGGCCTTGAATTGTGGTATGGAGGATTTGCTTGAGGTTTAAAAGTTGTTTTTTAAAGGTCCGTGTCAAGAATAAAGCCTTTTAACAGGTATTCTTTCAATGTGCTATTGGCCCATAACCATATTAGTAATTTTGTCTGCATCTAGGATAATATCAATGTTTTTGTCAGTAACAATAACTTTGATTAAGAATAATTGGCTCATTGTATAATGAAATTGCACACCTGAAAAATTGAATAAAAAATAGTCCA